>OJJU01000001.1_pt1 | contig 300559 bp, 279 predicted proteins | sample 1596141 | NCBI WGS metagenome assembly OJJU01 (sample SAMEA4350150, study PRJEB24818) | metagenome | biome: human; feature: gut; material: faeces | place: Denmark | collected 2013-09
GTCATGCTTTTCACAGGTGATCACAAGAGGGATGGCCTTCAGGGAGGTGACAAGCTCCCTGTATTTTTCGACCCATTCCTTCCTTACGGAAGCGGTAGGGGTGAGGATATAGTAGGCATTCTGCAGAAGAAGTGCCTTGGAGTTGGCAAAGCCTGTCCGTTCACTGCCAGCCATGGGGTGGCCTCCGATAAACTGATCCTCCAGAGAGAGCTCTTTAATATGCCTGTGGATATCGGATTTGACACTGCCGACATCGGTAAGCAGACAATCCTTTGAGAGGTATGCTTTAAGAGCCAGAAGGTTTTCGTCATTAAAGGATACCGGTGCGCATAAGAAAATATAGTCACAGGAAGAAAATTCACTGCTGATACTGGAAAGCTCCAGATCAAGGATACCTTCTGAAACAGCAAGTGCAGTTGCTTCCCGGTTGACATCATAGCCGATCAGCCGGTAATCCGGGTGATACTGCCGAAGAGCCCTTGCGATTGAACCGCCGATCAGGCCAAGACCGATAAAGCCACAGGTAATCTGATGTTCCATGATGATTTTTCTTCCTTTCCGGGTACAAAATACTAAGGGTAATATAGCACTTTAAAGCACGAAATTCAACTGGAATGTATAAGAGATGGAAAATGCTATGAACAATGCTGGCGTGTGTACTTAATTAACAAAAAGTATTGAAAAATTCAGATTATTTTAGTAAAATGTACTCATGGGTTTTCCTGGAGAAAAGGATTTTAAATTCAAATTTTGTTAAAATGCCCAAAATAACAGAAAACGGAGGAAACAATATGAATATTTACACTACTGACAAGATTCGTAATGTCGTTCTGCTGGGACATGGCGGCAGCGGCAAGACCAGTCTGGTTGAGGCTATGGCATATCTGTCAGGTATTACTTCCCGCCTTGGAAAGGTAGATGACGGAAATACAGTGAGCGATTTTGGCAAGGAAGAGCAGAAACGTAAAATTTCAGTGAGTACTTCCGTGATCCCGATCGAATGGGCTGGAAATAAGATCAATATCATTGATACACCTGGCTTTTTTGATTTCGCAGGCGAAGTAGAAGAGGGCATCAGTGCTGCCGGAGCAGCAATTATTGTAGTTAATGGTAAGGCCGGTGTGGAGGTCGGTACGAAGAAGGCATGGGATCTCTGCGAGAAGTACAAACTGCCCCGCATGATCTACGTCAGCAATATGGATGTGGATAATGCATCCTTCCGTCAGGTAGTAGAAGATATGACCGCCATGTTTGGCAAGAAAATGGCTCCCTTCCATCTGCCTATCCGTGAGAATGAGAAATTTGTCGGCTACATCAATGTCATTACAGAGACAGGTAACCGCTGGCAGGGTAAGGAGGTTACAGAATGTGAGGTGCCGGATTACAATAAGCCAAATCTTCAGATCTGCAGAGATACCCTGATGGAATCTGTGGCAGAAACCAGTGAAGATATGATGGAGCGTTATTTTAACGGAGAGGTATTTTCAGAGGCGGAGATCAGGGCAGCACTTCGGACCAATGTCTGTGATGGCAGTATCGTCCCCATGACAATGGGTTCCAACACACTGTGTCAGGGTATGTATACACTGCTTGACGATATCATCAAGTACTTCCCGAGTCCGGAGAACAGGGTAGTGGCTGGTATCAATATGAAGACCAGTGATATTTATCATGCGGACTATGATTTTTCCAAGGCCAAATCTGCTTATATCTGGAAGACGATCGTAGACCCCTTCATTGGAAAGTATTCTCTGATCAAAGTGAACTCCGGTGTATTAAAGGCAGATGATATGATCTACAATGTTGATAAGGATATTGAAGAAAAGATCAGCAAGCTGTATGTAATGCAGGGAAGCAGGGCGATTGAGATCAAAGAGCTTCATGCGGGGGATATCGGAGCACTTGCCAAGCTGACAGCAGCAAGAACCGGTGACAGCCTATCCACTAAGGCTACGACAATCAAGTATGGTAAATGGGAGCTGCCGGTACCTTATACATATATGAGATATAAGCCTAAGAATAAAGGTGATGTTGATAAGATTTCCCAGGCTCTTCAGAAGATTTCCCATGAAGACCTGACCATGCGCTATGTCAATGATGCAGAAAATAAGCAGATGCTCCTGTATGGAATGGGTGATCTTCATCTGGAGGTGATCGCAAGCAAGCTTCTGAATGAATACAAGGTTGAGATTGAACTGAGCAGGCCTAAGGTAGCCTTCCGTGAGACCATTAAGAAAACCTCTGATGTGGAATATAAGTATAAGAAGCAGTCCGGCGGTCATGGACAGTATGGTCACGTAAAGATGCGTTTTGGCCCTTCCGGTGATCTGGAAAAGCCTTATGTATTTGAACAGGAGGTTGTAGGCGGCGCCGTGCCGAAGAACTACTTCCCGGCTGTAGAAAAGGGTATCCAGGAAGCGACTGTGAAGGGACCTCTGGCAGCCTATCCGGTTGTTGGAGTAAAGGCGGTTCTTTATGATGGATCCTATCATCCGGTTGATTCTTCAGAAATGGCATTCAAGACTGCAGCAAAACAGGCATTTAAGAAAGGCTTTATGGAAGCTGGACCGATCCTTCTAGAGCCGATCATGTCACTTAAGGTTACTGTACCGGATTCCTATACCGGAGATGTTATGGGAGATCTGAATAAGAGAAGAGGAAGAGTGCTTGGCATGAATCCGGTAGCCGGAGGAAGTCAGGAGATCCTGGCAGATGTTCCGATGATGGGACTGTTTGGATATTGTACGGATCTTCGTTCCATGACGGGAGGAAGAGGAGATTATTCCTATGAATTTGCCCGTTATGAACAGACACCCTCTGATATTCAGGAGAAGGAAGTAGCAGCGAGAGCTGCCAAGGTAGCAGAAGGAAATGAAGAATAAAAGACGGGGGTCTTTTTAGAGAAGGAAAAGAGGACACATATGGGGGTATGTGGCCCTGAAGAAACGGTGCTGCGCACAGGCGCAGTGCCGTTTCTTTTTCTTGACAATGCTCTTAAGAGTAGGTAAAATTGTGATTGGTTTATTATGCCATGATGAGAGGAGAGTTTACAATGGCTGAATTATATAATCATAGGGAAGTAGAGACCAAATGGCAGAAGGTCTGGGACGATGAAAAGGCTTTCAAGACATCAGATGACTTTACCAAACCGAAATACTATGCACTGGTTGAGTTTCCTTATCCTTCAGGACAGGGACTTCATGTAGGACACCCAAGACCGTATACGGCACTGGACATCGTAGCAAGAAAGAGGAGAATGCAGGGCTACAATGTTCTGTACCCCATGGGCTGGGATGCATTCGGACTTCCTACCGAGAACTATGCGATCAAGAATCATATCCATCCAAGGATCGTTACCGAGAATAATGTGAAGAGATTTAAGAGCCAGTTACATTCCCTTGGCTATTCCTTTGACTGGGATCGTGAGATCAATACGACTGACGTTAAATATTATAAATGGACACAGTGGATCTTCTTAAAGCTGTTCAAGGCCGGACTTGCCTATAAGGCAGAGATGCCGATCAACTGGTGTACCTCCTGTAAGGTCGGACTTGCCAATGAAGAGGTAGTCAACGGTGTCTGTGAGAGATGCGGAAGCGAGGTTATCCGTAAGGTAAAGAGCCAGTGGATGCTGAAGATCACTGCTTATGCAGACAAGCTGATCGAGGGACTGGATACGGTAGATTATATTGAAAGAGTCAAGGTTTCCCAGAAGAACTGGATCGGTAAGTCAACCGGTGCGGAAGTAGACTTTGCTGTTAAGGGCAAGGATGAGAAGCTGACAGTTTATACCACAAGACCGGATACCCTTTTTGGTGTAACCTACATGGTCATCAGCCCGGAGCATCCGATGATCGATAAGTATAAGGATGATCTGAAGAACTATGATGAGGTCGTTGCCTATAGAGAGCAGGCAGCGAAAAAATCTGATTTTGAGCGTACAGAGCTTGCCAAGGACAAGACCGGTGTCATGCTGGATGGCCTGACAGCGATCGACCCTGTGAATGACAAGGAAATTCCGATCTGGGTTTCTGATTATGTACTGATGAGCTATGGTACCGGTGCCATCATGGCTGTACCTGCCCATGACGAAAGAGACTGGGAGTTTGCAAAGAAGTTCAATATGCCGATCATCGAGGTCGTAGCAGGAAGTCCTGTTGATGTCAATGAGGCTGTTTATACAGATGTAGCAACAGGAACACTGGTGAATTCAGGATTTCTTGATGGATTATCCGTTGCGGATGCCAAGGAGAAGATCATCGAGTTCATGACCGAAAAGGGAATTGGACATGCAAAGACCAATTACAAGCTGAGAGACTGGGTATTCTCCAGACAGCGTTATTGGGGAGAGCCGATCCCGATCGTACACTGCGATAAGTGCGGCTATGTAGCGCTTCCGGAAAGCGAGCTTCCACTGGAGCTTCCGGATGTGGAAAGCTATATGCCGACAGATAATGGCGAATCACCCCTTGCAGCCATGACGGAGTGGGTAAATACTACATGTCCCTGCTGTGGAGGCCCTGCCAAGAGAGAAACAGATACCATGCCTCAGTGGGCGGGATCATCCTGGTATTTCCTGCGCTATACTGATCCGCACAATGATAAAGAACTGGCAAGCCAGGAAGCACTGAAATACTGGATGCCTGTTGACTGGTACAATGGCGGTATGGAGCATACCACGCTGCATCTTCTGTACTCCAGATTCTGGCACAGATTCCTTTATGATGAGGGAGTTGTTCCCTGCCCGGAACCGTATCAGAAGAGAACCTCCCACGGCATGATCCTTGGATCTAACGGAGAGAAGATGAGCAAGTCCAGAGGCAATGTTGTCAATCCGGACGATATTGTACGAGACTATGGTGCTGACACCTTACGTACTTATGAAATGTTTATCGGTGCCTTTGACTTAAGCGCATCCTGGTCAGAGGATGGTGTGAAGGGCTGCAGAAGATTCCTTGAAAGAGTATGGAAGCTGCAGGATATCCTGACAGAGGAGGATGGTTACTCTGCTGATATGGAAGTAAAGCTGCACCAGACCATTAAGAAGGTCAGCAGCGACTTTGAAAACCTGAAGTATAATACAGCGATCGCAGCCATGATGGCACTGATCAATGAATTCTATAAGAAGAATTCCGTAACAAAGGGTGAATACAGGACACTGCTTACACTGCTGAATCCGGTTGCTCCCCATATCACAGAGGAACTGTGGCAGAGAGCAGGATTTGACGGAAGAGTTTATCAGACAGTATGGCCCGAGTTTGATGAAGAGAAAACAAAGGAAGCTACAGTAGAGATCGCTGTCCAGATCAATGGTAAGACAAGAGCGACTTTGGCGATCCATAAGGATGACCAGAAGGATGCTGTCATTGAGAATGCGAAGAAGGTGATCGCTGATAAGCTGACTGGAAGCATTGTAAAAGAAATCTATGTACCGGGAAGAATTGTAAATATTGTTATGAAATAAATGTCAGGGATTGCAGAATGATGCTATATCAGTCTGCAGTCCCCTTTTTTTCTGCACGCAGGATCAGGAGCGCGCCCGCATGGAAAGAATCTTATCCATTTTGGACAGCTCTTCTGGTGTGGCGTGCTTCTTTAGCACAGCGGCGATAGTGCTGATTTCCTCATCTGAGAACGTGACCTTCTTTTCCTGTCCCCGTCTGGCTACTGCCATTAAAAATGGGAGGAGCTGCTCTTTACGCAGATTACTGCTTTCAAAAACCAGCGCCTGAAGGAATTCCAGCTTATAGGGATCGATATTTTGCAGGGATTCATCCTGCATCCATTCATTTGTCATTATGGTTACCTCCAAACATCTGAAATATTTCCTGCTGCTCAGGAGTGAGCATATTGATTAGTAACGACATGATATCCGGTGAAGAGCCTGAAGAAGGATCACCGGATGAAAACAGATCAGACATATCAGCAAATCCGGGGATCATATCTTTCATGGTTTCCATCGTTTTTGAAAATTCCCGGTACATTTCCATGCTTTGGAAAAGGCTGCAGAGCTGCTCAATCTGTTTCTTTTCCTTTTCATCACAGTACGGAAGAAGCTCTTTACAGAGAGAGGGAAGATCACGGGAAGCGTCCGGTCCAGTGCAGCCGCAGAGAGGATGAGGATTCTGGTTGTAATAATGGATCGTATATTGCAGCTCAAGAAATTTAATATAAACAGCCATGGATTTCTGAGCCTGATAGTCCAGACAGGAAAGAAGGATCTTAAGCATGGCAATATGATTTGTGCTGAATAATGTGTCAAATGCCATTACCTTGTTCCCATCCTGCTGCTCCATGGAATCCTCCTTTCAATGCCTGACGGATGAAGCTGTTTTCTCTGCTATCTTAAATGTATGAGCTGACTACCGGTCCTATGCAGAAAAGTAGGCCCTTTTCAGGACCTACCTTCAGAAATGATGAAAAGAATCAGAAGCTGTTAGTTGCATCCGCAGCTGTTGCCGCCACAGCAGCCAAGAAGTAAGAGAATGATCAGAATACTTTCACATCCGCAGCCGTTGCCAGAGTTAAAAAGACTGTTATTACCACAGCCGTTGCCACATCCGCCACACAGGCACAGTAAGATGATGATCCAGGTCATGGTGCTGCATCCACATCCGGAATTAGAAGATGTATTGGATGTGCATCCACATCCGGTAGCTGTTAAATCACTCATGGTATTGCCTCCAAAAGGGTTTGTTGTTTTATGCTATATCTTATGAAGGCAGGCTTGTATGTGTTTCTATGGGGGACAGAAAATTTTTAAAAACTGGCCAAAACGTCATTCTTGAAAATATACTGATATTTGCATATGATATAGATATCCTATCTGTACAGGGCTGGCAAGGGGAAAGGAAGTGAACGGCATGGTTTCCGATGAAGAATTATACAGGCGGTACGTAAATGGAGATGAAACGGGACTTGATGAATTAATGAAAAAATACGGTAATCCGCTGACTATGTACATAAACGGGTATCTGCAGGATGTTCACGAGGCTGAGGACCTGATGATAGAGGTTTTTTCCTATCTGTTTACGAAAAAGCCCCACATACGGGATGGAGGACTGAAAGCATACATGTATAAAGCAGCGCGACATATGGCACTACGTCATAAGAGCAAACGGAGACATTCCTTCAGCCTTGACGACCTGGATGGAGAGCCAGATGGGAAAATGCTGGTGGAGGATGTTGTACGGACCAAGGAGCGCAACCGGATCCTGCATTTCTGTATGGGAGAGCTGAAGCCGGATTACCGGGAGGCTCTCTATCTGACCTATTTTGAGGGCATGAGCTATTTGCAGGCAGCCGAGGTTATGGGGAAAAGCGTAAAGCAGATCACAAACATGGTGTACCGGGGAAAAGAAAGACTGTGCGGATTACTGGAACGGGAGGGAATCACAAATGCGGAGTAATGAGGAAAGGATTGCCGAGGTGAAACGGCGGATCGAAAAAAGAGAGAGAGAGGAAAGACTGCACCGCAGCCGGATCACTGGCATCTGTGCAGTAGCAGCAAGCCTTGTGCTGATCATCTGTCTCTCCTTTTTCATGCCTGATGCTGCCAGCCGGAACCGGAACAACAGCTATTCCAATTATGATATGGCGGCCAGCATATTTGGCAACAGTGAGGCACTTGGCTATATTGCCATAGGGCTGCTTGCCTTTCTGCTTGGCATATGCGTTACCATTTTGTGCTTCCGCATCCGCCTGCTGGATGGGCAGAGCCAGGATACAGAAGATAAAAAGGGGGACAGAGAGGATGGAGCTGATCAATAATCTTTTGCAATTTCTGGCTGCCCTGCTGGGATTTGGTCTTGCGGGTATCCGGTACTGGAAAAAAAGCAGTCAGGCTTATTTTCTGCTGACCTGCTTTTATGGCTGTTTTACACTTGGCTCACTTTACTGGACACTTTATCTGCTGTTGTTTTCAAAAACGCCACAGGTTTTTTATGTATCAGAGTTTGGATGGATCTCAAGCGCTATTTTCCTTCGCATTCTGCAATATACGCTGTCCAGTGGGGAAGAGCGTTCTTTCAAATGTAACGCGGCATGGCTTTCACTGATCATTGGGGTTCCCCTGTTTTTGTTCTTCTGCAGCTATGGTGACATTTTGTCCAACCTGCTATGGTGCGGTATGATGATCATTATTTCTTACTGCTCCATCAGGGGACTTGCTTATGCAGAAAAACAGATAGAGCGTGAGAAAAATTTGAAGTATTTTCACATCGTGGTCTTGTGCTATGTGACCGCAGAGTATGCACTTTGGATTTCGGGCTGCTTCTGGCAGAACATCAGTTTTTTAAATCCGAATTTCTGGTTTGATATTCTCCTGACCTGCTGTATTTTATGGCTGCTGCCTGCTACAAGAAGGGCGGTGGTATCATGACTTACATAGAAAATGTGTTCATCTGTATGGTGTCACCGCTGCTGATCGGGGCTCTTTGCATGGGGAAACGGAAAATCAGTTTCTTTTTCTTCTGCTTTGCCGGAATGAGTGCATGTATGCTTTCTGCTTATATCAATACATTTTTTGCTGCGCTGTACAAGGCAGATGCATTTGTGGCTGCTGCAGAGATTGCGCCGGTTGTAGAGGAAGTGATGAAGTTTCTGCCGCTGCTGTTTTTTCTTCTTATATTTGAACCGGAGCCGGGGAAGATCAAGACGGCTGCCATGATCGTTGGTCTTTCCTTTGCAACCTTTGAGAATGTCTGTTATCTGATACAAAATGGCGCAGAGTATTTTTCATTCATTTTCTTCCGCGGGTTTGGAACGGGAGCGATGCACGTAATATGCAGTGCAATCGTGGGAGACGGGCTTGCGTATGCATGGCAGCGGGCATGGCTGAAAATCGCCGGAACCTGTGGTCTGCTCGGGGCTGCTATTACCTTTCACGCGACATATAATCTTCTGATCGCTTATGGAGGCGCAGCACAGTATATTGCATATGCCCTGCCTGTCATGATTCTGGCAGCCGGAAAACTGATATTTAAAAAAGGTGAGAGTTTTTCTGATTTTCTGTACCTAAGATAATAAAGGATCTTTTTTTTGCAACGTATTAGGAAAGGAGCTTCAGACAATATGTATGATACAGAAAAGCGTGTCAGGCTGGTGAAAAAACGTGTGCTTGAAAAACGATACTGGCAGGAAAGAAGTCTGATCTGCCGGCTGTCTGTCCTGTGCATGGTATTGTTCGTGCTTCTTGTGGGAACAGCGGGTGCTGTGACCGGGCAGACACAGATCACGGCACAGGGAATGTATGGCGCTATTCTTCTGCATGAGGATGCCGGGGGCTATGTGCTGACAGGAGTTGTTTCTTTTGCGGCGGCAGTCGTGATTACTGCATTGTGTATCAGATTGAAAGAAAAGAAATGAACTGTTGCACATTATGTCAGAATGGGAGAAGCATACATTGACTTTAGGAGCTGGATGAGGGATAATAAGCAGGATGAAAAGAACCAAAACAGAGGAGATCAGCCATGAGATTATCCGAATTAGCAGAAGGAACACCGATCAGACTGGAGGCATCCCGGGAAGGCGAAAAGAAAACTGAAATCTGGGGAAAAATACGAAAGAATTCCGAGAAGAGATGCCAGATCGATATTTATTACTATGAGGGACTGAATATTGATTTGAATTCTCCGGATTATGATATAGAGGCAGTTGCATTTGACCATGGTGAAAAGAAGATCGAATGGATCAACAGAGCAGAGGCTGGTAATGAGAAAAAAGAGGACAGGCTTCAGGAAAAGAGGGAGTCGTTCCGTATCTACATAGGGATCCCGGTAGACTGCCAGATTGAGGGAGAAGACAGCTTTGTGCTGCTCGTAGATGTCAGCGAAAAGGGCTTCCGTATCGTAAGAAGAGAAAGTACAGCACTGAAGGAAGGAACTTTAGCAGAGCTTCATGTTGAAGACGAAGAATTTGACTTTGTGCTTCACGGGATTATCGTCTGGAGCAAACAGATTGATGATGGCAAGATCATGTATGGCTGTAAGCTGCTGAAAGAAAAGAGCAGCGAGGAGCTGCTTCCTTACATCAAGGTAAAGCAGAAAAAGCTTCTGGAAGAACTGACAAGAGAAATTGGACAATGAAAAGAAGGAACTGTTTTGCGGCAGTTCCTTTTTCCTATTTCGATATATAGCGAAAAGTCTTGAATAAATTTCAACATATAGTAAAATAAATTATATATGTCATAAAGGAGAAGTGGGCGCCATGACGGCAGATATGCTGACAGTAGCCGGCAGACGTTTCAGAACCAGAGCTGATTATGAAGCAGCGCTGCGGGATCTGAAAAAGATAGAGCAGATCAAAAAGAAACTGGATCAGGAGAATCCGAAGCAGGTATATGAATTATATGCAGAGCTGCAGAGTGGGAGCTTCCGGTTTGAAACAGTAGTTGGTACTGATTTTGATGATGAGATATATGAAAAAATAGAAGCTTTTAAAGCACAGGGAATTACCGCCAGTAATGCAGGCACTAAAAGAAAATACATAAAAGAGAAAAAAGCAGGAAGAAAAGAAAAATCCGCAGAAAAGAAAAAAAATCAGACTGTGCACTCAGCGCAGTTTGACAAAAATCTGGAGAAACAGATCCAGAAGGAGCTGATCAGGAGGGAAAGAAGACGGAAGCTGATCGTAGTGCTGGCTTCTGGGATCGCAGTGGTCTGCTTTGGGTATTTTGGTTTTTATTATTTTCAGAGTACAAGGACAGGCATGGATTATGAAAGTCTTGCAGAATTAAAAGGAAGCAGGACACTGAGCCAGCTAAATATGGGCAATGATGTTACAGTACACAGGACATCAGAGGATATGCCTGAGATACTCGACGAATATAAAACCTTATTTGAAAAGAATAAAAAGCTAATCGGATGGCTTAAAATTGACGATACAATAATAGATTATCCTGTCATGCAGACATCGGATAACAAGTATTACCTTGAGCATAATTTTAATCAGGAATATGACAAAAATGGCAGTCTTTTTCTGGACTGCTCCTGTAGTGTGTATCCAAGAAGCACGAACCTGATCATATACGGGCATCATATGAAGTCCGGGCAGATGTTTGGACAGCTTCAGAAATATGCCAAGGAATCCTATTATGAAAAACATAAAGAAATTCAGTTTGACACCATCTATGAAAAGGGAACCTATGAGATAATGTATGTATTCCGTTCCCAGGTGTACAACGAAGATGATCTTGTTTTTAAATATTATCAGTTTATTAATGCAAATTCCGGAACAGAGTTTCAGTCATATATGGAGGAGATGAAGAAGCTTTCCTTATATGACACGGGAGTGACAGCAGGCTATGGAGACAGCCTGTTAACCCTGTCTACCTGTGATAATTCGCAGAAGGACGGAAGATTTGTGGTAGTGGCAAAAAAGATTTTATAAGGTCTTTGATCGATAGAAGGATACAAAGATGAATAGGGAGAAAAATCTGATGGCAAAAGCAAAGGAAACAAAGGTAAAAAATCTCAGACTCAGAAGAAGGATAAGGAAAACAGTCGGTGCACTGTTTATGGCATCTGCGGTAGCAGTAGCAGCGATACCTGTGCAGGATATAGAGGCCGAGGATCTGAAGGCAAATGGAGTAACAGTAAGCCGTCCAAATGCCCAGTATAAAGTTGGCGCAGATGTTAAGTTTACCCATTCAGACGAGCTGAAGCCCAATGGAAAAACTGAATTTACAGCATATTCTGTCAGAAAACTGAGTGATGACAGCTATTCACTGAACTGGCAGTTTAAGTATTATATTGCTACTATAGACGGAAATCAGCGTGCGATCATCAGCAAGTATAATGACCTTTATCAGGAAGAAGAGGTACTTTTAGGAAATTCAGCAAATAAGGGTTACTATATGGTAGATGAGACCAAGCTGGATGCGTTTTATACTGCAGGAGGAGCAGGACATAAAACGTTTACACTGACCTATGATGATATAAAAAAAGCAGAAATAGGCCAGCCGAGTGCGGATGTAACATGGTTCCAAACCTATGCAAAAGACAATTATGATAAATATAAGGCAGCCTGTGATGCTTACGACGAGTACGTTACAAAGAAAGCACAGTGGGATATTGATAAGGCTAATTATGATAGGGATCCATCAAAGTACCCGGATCCTGGAGCAGCACCAACCGTAGTTGAGAAGCCTATCAATATTACATTTGATACATCAACGGATTTTACCAATGAGCAGAAATTAAGCTATTATTGTGAGCTGGCATACTCCTTAGATCCGAGTGATCCTAATTATCTGCCGGGATCCGGTTACAGATTATATCCTGTTACAGATAATATCAATCCATCACAGAATCCGGATGGAACAGCAAAAAAGATTTATCTGGCATATGGGGGAACCCCGGCTAATGTGCAGGCCTCCAATGATGAAAATGGTTTTTTGGTCACTGAAAAGTCTACAGAGATCATAGGAATTGCAGATGGGGCGTTTGCGGGCATCAAGAATGTTAATACACTGGATATTCCAAAGGAAATCAAATACGTAGGTGATGGAGCATTCAAGGAATCTTTTATTAAAAAAATTGTGTTTGCCAATGTGGCCAATGTTGGAAATCATGCTTTTGAAGGATGCTCTGAGTTAAGAGAAGTGTCTCTTAGCAATACGAGTGAAATAGGTGTGGAGGCCTTCAAGAACAGTGGAATCGAACAGATAACCCTGCCATACTCGATCAGTAAAATCCATGATGGGGCATTTGCGGAGTGTCATAATTTAAGAACTGTAGATTTAAGCAATATTCAGGCAAGCTGCGTTATAAATCAATATGCATTTTATAATGATTATGCATTGGATACTATAGAAATGGAAAATACAGGGATAACAGCAATTGGGGAAGGTGCCTTTGCTATTTCGAATGTACAATCCGGAAACTGGCAGAATGTTGCATTGCCGCAGAAGATAACAGGAGAGAGCGGCAAGAGTGAGCTGGGAGATTTTCTGTTTGCTGGCCGTAACGGATTAAAAACAGTTAAGTTTCCGTCAAGCTTTGGTATAAATGGCATTGTTAACATACCGAGTGGTACATTCAGAAATTGTACCGGACTTGAGTGTGTGGACTTTACAGCTGGAGCAGGCAGTACAGTATGTGGAAATGTAGGATTTGACTATGACAGTTCCGGTGATAAGTTTACATATAAATATTTGTTCCTGGATGTACTGAACCCTAATTTTTATGTAATGGGTCCGGAAAAGAATATGAGTGGCAAGGAAGCATTTCCAAGGCAGTCAACGTGGCAGTCTTTTACCGGGGTTTCCAATTTTGTACCTTATGTATATATTGATTCAAATGGAGTAAAATGCTACGAGGTAAGTGATGGCGTTTACCTTCTGCAGGCAAATGAAAAAAATGAATTGACATCCTGCCGTCCAATTGATAAGAATGCCAAGGATCCGATAGACCTTGTCATTCCTGCAAAGGTTGGTTCCTATGAGATCAAGACAATTGCAAATGGGGCATTATCAGATAGTAATCTGAGAGACAGGATAAGATCTATCGAGATTCAGGATAATTCCCTGACAAGATTGGATGATTCTGTTTTTGCGGGATTACCAAAACTGGAAAAGGTAGAAATTGGAAATTCTGTAAACAGCATTGGAAACAATACATTTTTCAATTGTCCTAATCTGGTTGATATTACTTTCCATACGCCGTCTGTTGGATATGATGGATTTACGATCGGTGATAATGCGTTTAAAACAGGAAGTGACGAATTAACAATACATGGAGATATTGTTCCGGGATATGCACCATTTGAATTTGCTATGGGTAAGGATACAGGAAAGATTGATGATGCTGGTAAGAGGATCTGCTATAAGAGCCTTGGACCTGATTTCCTGACAGTGATGTATGATAATGCGACAGAGGATGTCGTACTTTTGGATTACCCGAAGTTTAATGAACTTGACAGCCGCAATCAGAATCATCTCCGTGAGATGGAAGACTATTATTATGCAAAATATGGTGGCATTCAGGGAACTTATACCACGGTTCCCGGTACCAGCGATCAAAAATATGATCAAAATGGAGCATATGATTCAGACAGAAAGGAATTTACCAAGCTATGGATAGCTAATAATGGTGATGAAAGCGTTTATGAAAGCTCTTTCTATGGTCCCTGGATTGATGATGCTTATCTGCAGCTTCTGAATCAAGGATATTTTGTAGATCCTACAGCTACTCTGCCAACAACCAGACCGAAAAAGTACTTTGAAAAAAATCCGTACAGTATTTTGAAAAATTATGACCGTGGCAGCACTGCAACGATGGAATATCAGACAGTAACAGAAGAGGAAATGCAATGGATTAATTCCTGTTTGAATATTGTAGTTCCAGCAGGTGTAACATCTATTGATGCCACTTCATTCTTTAATGAGTCGAAAAACACAAGAAACGTAGCTACATATTTTGGAAGTGGTGATGAGGGATATGAGAGCTATAAAATGTGCACACAAAGCCAAGATGATTCTGTACCGGGTCTGTTTAGCGGATATTATCAGGATTACGATGATCCTGCCAGCGAGGATGCTAAGAAGTACGAAACAGCCAAAAAAGGAAATGACCGTATTTTATCGGTTGTTATGTCCGATGTAAAAAAACTGCCGGATTATGCCTTTGACAGCTGTGAAAGATTACAGAATGTTGTTTTGGGCAGTGCTTGTACCAATATTGGCACAGCGCCTTTCAGAGGGTGTGATTCATTAACGGATATTACGGGTAATGATTATTTTGCAGCAGAGAACCGTATTGTATATTCCGTGAATAAAGATGGAACTTACACGATAGAAGAATGTCTGCCTTCCAGAGGAAAGACGGGAAGCAGTCCTATCGTAGCATCATCAACGGATCCTATTATTTCTAATGTCAGTGAGATTAAAGTTGGAGCCTTTGAAGACTGTGATGATGTCGTAAAGGTGTATCTGGATGATGCCAAAAAGCTGAAAGTGATTCCTAAGAACTGCTTTAATGATTGTGATATGCTGAATGAAGTCGGACTTCCGGATTCAGTAAACCGTATAGACACAAAAGCTTTTGGTGGAAACACAGGAATTGAAGTAACGATTCCCGGCAAAGAAGTACATATTGTAAGTGATGCCTTTGAGCATGTATCTACCAATACGATTAATACCTATAAGGGTACCTCGGCAGATGATTATGGTCAGTATTATAATATTAATGTAGAGTACTTATCTGACCTGTATACGGTAAAATTCCTGGATTATGATGGAACCCTTCTGAAAGAAGTAAAGGATGTCGAAGCCGGAAAGAGTGCTGAACCGCCGGCTGACCCGACAAGAACTGGATATACATTTACCGGATGGATGCCTAAGGATGGTTATAATAACGTAACATCAAATGTAACACTGATCGCCCAGTATTCGGATAATTCCGGATCTTCCAACAGACATACGGTTACCTTTTACGCATATGATGGAAAGACGGTCATAAGTACACAGTATGTAGACCATGAAGGCGCAGCAACGGCGCCAATGCCGCCAGCAAGGAGTGGCTATAAGTTTGTAGCGTGGATACCGGATAACTTCTCCAAGGTAACACAGGATATGAGTATAGTAGCATCCTATGAGAAAGGTGGTTCTGAAAACAGTGGAAGCGGCAGCGGAAGTGGTTCCAAGTCCTCCGCATCTCCGTCACCTACTGCAAGTCCAGGAGCAGGAGATTCTACGAAGAAATATACCGTAAGTGTATCCGGCGGAAGTGGCAGCGGAAGCTATGCAGCCGGGGCAGTAGTTGCGATCAACGCATACTTTATGGGTGATGGACAGACCTTTGATAAGTGGACAACATCTACTGCAGGAGTAGGCTTTGCCAATGCCAGTGCATCTTCTACAACATTTACGATGCCGGCAGCCAATGTTGCGATCACAGCAACCTATAAGGCAGGGAAAGGAACTGCAGCAACGGGTAGTGGCGGTTCCGGCAGCAATGGCGGAAGCAGCAACAGCAGCAATGGAGCAGCTAATACAGGAAATAATTCAGGAACAGTAGTAGAGATCACGAAGCCGGGTGTGTCCAATACAGGACTGGCCGGAGCAACTGTAACAGGAGCAACGGATAATTTTGTTGTCAAGATCACGGAGGATCAGAGCGCAACGGATGCTGTAACAGCAGCCCTGCAGGCTGAATATGGTGATATCAGCAGGATCCAGTATTTCCCGATGGATATCAGTCTTTATGATTCAACCGGAAGGACCAAGATAGCAGATACGACAGGAATTTCTGTCAATATTACCATGCCGATCCCGGATGAACTGGTACAGTATGCAGGCAATAACAAGGCCGGTGCAGTAGCAGATGGAAGGCTGGAGAATCTTGGCGTGAAGTTTACGACAGTAAATGGAGTTCCCTGCATTAACTTTACAGCAACCCATTTCTCTCCGTATACGATTTATGTAAATACAGCTAGTCTGACCGCTTCAGGTACGATTGATTCGACACCGAAGACAGGTGATCCTATCCATCCCAAGTGGTTTCTGGCAATCGGTATGGCATGTATTTCACTGGTACTGTTCTTCAAGAAGGACAGAATGTATATAAAAAAGGCAGGCTGATTGGAATAGTGGAGAAATTATGAGCAGGAAAATAGCAAAACTTCTGAGCGCCATGCTGCTGGCGCTTGCCATAGCAGTTACTCAGATTCCTGTGTCAGATGCGCAGGCCAGTGTGGTGGTATCTTCTGACTTTCAGACAGATGGAACTAAATTATTAAAATATACAGGCACGGCTCAGACCGTGTCTGTTCCTGATGGGATAAAGGAAATTGGAGAAGAAGCGTTCTCAGGGAATGATGATCTGATCCAGGTTGATCTTGGAGATCAGGTGGAAAAAATTGATTACAGAGCCTTTGCAGACTGTGGAAGCCTTAGGACTGTGAGATGTGGAAATGGCGTGCAGGAGCTTGGTATGGGTGCCTTCAGTAATGATACATCGCTTGTCAATATGTCACTGGGAGATCAGGTGAAGGAGATAGGAAGCGGTGCCTTCGCCGGCTGCAGCAGCCTGAAGAGTGTAGAGCTCTCTGCAGGAAATACCTATTTAAGCTACAGTAACGGAGTCATTTATGACGATGAACAGACGATTATCTATGCACTTCTTCCCGGCTATGAGAAGGAGGCTTTTACCCTTCCATCTACAGTAGAGGAGATCAAGGGATATGCCTTCTGGGGGAACCCATATCTGTCCTATGTGAAGCTGGACAGTGCACTGACGAATATTCCGGCATATGCCTTTTCCAATTGTATGAATCTTCAGGAGGTTTCGATTCCTCTTCCGGTAAGAACCATAGAGGCAGATGCGTTTCAGGATTGTGTGAATCTGGCGAAGGTCAATCTGCCGGAATCTATCAATAACATTCACGATACAGCCTTTGATGGCTGCAGTAAGGTGGAGTTTGAAACAGTTCCAGGAACCTATGGGGCGGCCTATGCGGCAGACAGAAAGGCAGCCCAGGCAGATACTGTAGAATATGAAGAGACCGGGGATACCCAGGTGGTTTCACCGGATGCAGTTACAGGAAATGCTGATGCACAGAGTACAGGAACAGATGAAGCTGCAGATGGGCAGCCATCAGCATCACCATCACCGTCACCATTACCGTCAGCCACAGTGCCTCCTGAGGTTCATGTGGTACAGGGAAGCTATAACAGTGAAAGGCTGCTTGGGGAATCCAGTATTGTAGCTGGAAAGGCAGTTGTATTTATTGATAATAAGCAGTCCGATGTAGTTGCCGGAAACAATGGGAAGGTCAATCTGCAGGATGCGGCAAATACCGACAACAACAGTGGAGACACTGAAAGCCTTGGATCTTTGCTGGCACAGAATGCAGAAAAAGGAAAGGATTTTCCAAAGTATACAGTAGTCGGGGATAAGATTGCCTCTAAAGCCTATTATCAGGATGGGACAATTGATACTTATGAGATAGAGGACGGGATCCATGAGATCGGAGAGTTTGCCTTTGCAAGAAGTGCACTTAAGGAGATGCAGATCCCGGATGGCGTAACAACGATCGGATATGGTGCTTTTTATCATTGTGACAGTCTGACGGAGGTTTCAATCCCGGACAGTGTGACACAGATTGAGGGTAATGCCTTTGCGAAGACACCCTGGATCCAGAATGCCATGAGAGCTTCGGCATCCTATCCTTATCTGGTAGTGGGAGATGGGATATTACTTGCCTATGATGGAAATGACAGTATTGTAAATATCCCTGCAGGTGTAAAAAGGATCGTGCCGGAATGCTTCAGGGATCATATGGGCATTACAGCAGTAAATCTGCCGGACAGCCTGATCGGGATCGGTGAAAACGCTTTTGCGGGCTGTAAAAATTTAAAAACGGTAAATGGTGGAAAAAACTGCAAAGAGATCGGTGCCGGAGCATTTCAGGACTGTCCATTATCAAAGATCGTGATCCCGGCATCTGTTGAAAATATCGGAATTGCAGCCTTTGACAGCAAAGGAGGAACTGATACGGTAACCTTTGAAGGAGATACGCTGCCTGTCATGACGTTTGGAAGCAGTGCAGAAAGACTTTCCATGCCACAGTCCAGAAGTCTGGTATTTTCCGGCTGCAGGACGGCAGTTGTCAGTGACCAGATCACAGATTTAACAGGAACAGTACTGGAGAATGGAACCTTTGGTATGAAGGGGAGTGTCAGACAGGAAAACCAGAATGTACTGGCAGAGCTGGCAGGACCACAGGCACAGACCACAGAAACAGGGGTAAGTGTCCGGATAAACAGCAGCCAGATCAGAAATGATGGGGCAGACACCATGGCAACCATGCCGGGAAATGATGGCAGCTACCTGCTGACGGTTGATGATTCCGATGATGCAGCAGCAAAGATTACCGCTGCTTATGGAGAATTATATGGAGGTGCACAGCCCTCTGACCTGAAAGCATTTGATATTTCCCTGAAAGACAGTACAGGACAGATCCCCATAAAGAAACTGGGAAGACAGTATATGACAATACAGCTTCCGGTACCGGATGGACTTTCAACGGATAATCTTCATCTTGTGACACTGGATGAGGATGGACAGCTTGAGGCTGCAGAGTTCCAGGTACTTTCCCTGGAGGATGGCGACTACATCCAGTTTACAGCAAGACATTTTTCACCTTATGGGCTGTATCATGGCAGTAAAGCAGTAGGACAGGGACAAGTGATCAATGGCGGTGCACTGATCGGACTTTCCGGAAATAAAGATGATACTCCGGATACCGGTGATTATTCCCATCCCAAATGGGCATTTGCAGCCGGACTATTTTTTGCTTCGGTAGCATTGTTTTTCTACAGGGGAAACGAGAAAAGGAAAAAGAAATAAAACAGAATAAAAGCGAAATAAAAGCGCATAAGAAAGACTCACGGCATAGAATAATTAAAAAGCCGGGAGTCTTTTTATGTTTCGTGTCAGAGAACAGCTTGGGTTTAGTGATAAACTGCTTGCAGAATGTGGGAGGGACAGAATTACAGTAGCTATGCTGGATACAGGAGTAGCCAGGCATCCGGATTTTGATGACAGGCTGCTTTTGTTCCGGGATTTTGTCAATGGCCGGAAGGATTTTTATGATGACAGCGGGCACGGTACTCATGTAGCAGGCTGTATCTGTGGAAGCGGCAGGGCTTCTATGGGAAGATACCGGGGGATTGCTCCCGGATGCAGATTGATCGTAGGAAAGGTTTTGGATTATCGTGGAGACGGCATGCTTCAGAGCATGACAAGGGCACTAGAGTGGATATTGAATAATCAGGAAGAATTTCAAATCAGGATACTGAATATTTCTATTGGTATGGGTGAAGCATCAGATGGGGAACGGATGCGGGAGCTGCTTTCGCTGGTAGATGAGGTGTGGAACCGGGGGATCATTGTGGTATGTGCAGCCGGAAATGGAGGTCCGGGAGCAATGACCATTTCACCTATTGGAGCACGTAAAAAGGTGATCACGGTAAGCTGCAATGAGGATGGATATTTTGGAGAAAGGGAAGATCTCTGCGAGGAGTACAGCAGCCGGGGACCAAGTCCCTATGATATGAGAAAGCCTGATATTGTGGCACCGGGAACAGATATTATTTCCTGTAATGCTTTCTTTGAAAAAAGAGGGTTCCGGTATCGGAATGCCTATACCAAAAAGAGTGGAACTTCCATGGCAACACCGATCGTGTCAGGAGCTCTGGCACTTCTTTTACAAAAATATCCGAAGATTACAAACGAACAGGCAAAGCATAAGCTGATAATGACAGCAAGAGATCTGAATGAGCCGTGGAGCAAGCAGGGAGCTGGCATGATAGAGATAAATTCTTTGTTGACATGAGATGTTTTATTGTATACAATTATACATGGACTTTGGGAATAGTTCAGGAGGAGATAGTGCGATGGCAGAAGAAAACGATGTTTTTTTAGACAGACCGGTGTTTTTAAATTCCAAGAATAATCTGCTCGAGATAGAAGAGCATATGTATATTCTGGATGATGTAGAGAAACCGCAGGTATTCAGAAATATGTTTCCTTATTCAGAGGTACCTAAGATCCCTTTTAATGACAGGATCGTGCCTCACAATATGCCTAAGGATATCTGGATTACAGATACTACTTTTCGTGATGGACAGCAGTCAAGAGCACCTTATACCACAGAGCAGATTGTAAGGATCTATGACTATCTGCACAGACTGGGCGGACCAAATGGTATGATCCGTGCCAGCGAGTTTTTCCTTTACAGCAAAAAGGACAGGGATGCTGTATACAAGTGTATGGAGAGAGGATATCAGTTTCCTGAGGTGACAAGCTGGATCCGTGCCAGCAAGGAGGATTTCAAGCTGGTCAAAGAGATCGGAATGAAGGAAACCGGTATTCTTGTGAGCTGTTCTGATTATCATATTTTCCTGAAATTGAAAATGACAAGACGTCAGGCCCTGGAGCATTATTTAAGCATTGTCAGGGACTGCCTGGAAGAAGGCATCAGTGTCAGATGCCATCTGGAGGATATCACAAGAGCGGATATTTACGGTTATGTCGTGCCATTCTGTCTGGAGCTTATGAAGCTGATGGAGGAGTATAAGATTCCGATCAAGGTAAGAGCCTGCGATACCATGGGCTATGGTGTCAATTATCCGGGTGCTGTTATCCCGAGAAGTGTACAGGGTATCATTTATGCGCTGCATACCCATGCAGGTGTACCACATGAAATGATCGAGTGGCATGGACATAATGATTTCTATAAAGCAGTGGTCAATTCCACAACGGCATGGCTGTATGGATGCTCCGGTGTCAATACATCTCTGTTTGGTATCGGTGAGCGAACCGGTAATACGCCTCTTGAGGCCATGGTATTTGAGTATGCCCAGCTAAAGGGAGATTTAAATGGTATGGATACCACTGTGATCACTGAGCTTGCCGAGTACTATGAAAAGGAGATCGGCTATCATATTCCGGAGAGGACGCCTTTCGTAGGAAAGAACTTTAATGTGACACGTGCCGGAGTTCATGCAGATGGACTGTTGAAAAATGAGGAGATCTATAATATATTTGATACGGACAAGTTTTTAAACCGTCCGGCACTCTGTGCAGTCAGCAACACATCCGGTCTTGCAGGAATTGCACACTGGATCAATACTTATTTCAAGCTGAAGGCTGAGAAGCAGCTTGACAAGTCAAGCCCACTCATTGCAGAGGTCAAGAAATGGGTAGACAAACAATATGAAGAAGGCCGTGTGACTGTCATAACAGATGCAGAGCTGATCGAGCAGATCGCAATAGCCTGCAAAAGGCTTGACACAACTATCGGTTAGAGGTCAATGATAACAGAATGAGCAGTTATGATGTAAAAAAAGAAGTAACAGATAAATATTCCTTAAGAGGCAGAGTGTTTAACAGGCTCCGGGAGGATATTTTAAGCGGAAAGTATGAAGAGCACGAGGAGCTGAAGGAGGTTGCCATAGGGGAAGAGCTGGGAGTCAGCAGAACGCCCGTAAGAGAAGCCTTCAGGCAGCTTGAACTGGAGGGACTGATCCAGATCATTCCCAATAAGGGTGCCTATGTGACAGGTATTACCGCCAAGGATGTAAAGGACATTTACATGATCCGTTCCTCCCTGGAGGGAATGTGTGCAAGACTTGCCACGGAGAATATCACAGAGGAGCAGCTTGAAGAACTGGAAGAGAATGTATATCTGGCAGCATTCCATGCGTCCAAGGGGCATATGGAACAGATGACGGAGCTGGATAACAGGTTTCATCATATCCTGTATGATGCCTGCAATTCCAAGATGCTGGAAAGGCTGCTTGTAGATTTTCACCAGTATGTAGCAAGGATCAGACAGAAGACGCTTTCCACGAAGGAAAGAGGAATTGCATCCAATAATGAACACAGACAGATCATGGAGGCTATCAAGGCAGGCAATGCAGATGAAGCAGAAAGACTGGCAACCCTGCATATGAATAATGCCTATAATAACATGGTAAAGAATGGCCTGTACGATATTTATAAGAATGAAGAGCAGGAATAGGAGAGAAAGAGCATATGGCTGAGAAGATAAAAATGACCACCCCGCTCGTGGAAATGGACGGGGATGAAATGACCAGGATCCTCTGGAAGATGATCAAGGATGAGCTGCTTATTCCTTATATTGATCTGAAGACAGAATATTATGATCTTGGGCTGGAACATAGAAATGAGACTGATGACAGGGTAACTGTGGAGAGTGCGGAGGCTACGAAAAAGTATGGTGTGGCTGTTAAATGTGCGACCATTACACCAAATGCAGCCAGAATGACAGAATATAATCTGAAGGAGATGTGGAAGAGTCCGAATGGTACGATCCGTGCGATCCTTGATGGAACTGTATTCCGTGCGCCCATCGTAGTAAAGGGAATCGAGCCCTGTGTCAGAAACTGGAAGAAGCCGATCACACTGGCACGTCATGCCTATGGTGATGTCTATAAGAATACAGAGATCAAGGTGCCGGGACCTGGAAAAGCAGAGCTGGTGTTTACAGCAGAGGACGGAACAGAGACAAGAGAACTGATCCATCAGTTTACAGGAAGCGGTATTATCCAGGGAATCCATAATACAGACAAATCCATTACCAGCTTTGCGAGAGCATGCTTCTCCTATGCATTAGCAACGAAGCAGGATCTGTGGTTTGCAACTAAGGATACTATTTCCAAGAAATATGATCATGACTTTAAGGATATTTTCCAGGAGGTATATGAAAAGGAATTTGAAGCGCAGTTTAAGGATGCAGGAATCACCTATTTCTATACGCTGATCGATGATGCGGTAGCCAGAGTCATGAAAGCAGAGGGCGGCTTCATCTGGGCCTGCAAGAATTATGACGGTGATGTGATGAGTGATATGGTTTCTTCTGCGTTTGGCTCCCTTGCCATGATGACCTCTGTGCTGGTATCCCCTGCCGGTGTTTATGAGTATGAGGCAGCACATGGAACGGTACAGAGACATTATTATAAGCACCTGAAGGGGGAGGAAACCTCTACAAACTCTGTGGCAACGATATTTGCCTGGACAGGTGCCCTGAGAAAGAGGGGAGAGCTGGATGGCCTTGATGATCTGATCGCCTTTGCGGACAGGCTGGAAAAGGCAACCTTAAAGACGATCGAAGACGGTAAGATGACAAAGGATCTTGCCCTGATCACATCCCTTGAAAATGTAACAGTTCTGAACAGTGAGAACTTTATCAAAGAAATCAGAAAAACGCTGGAAGCCTTATAAGGCCTCCAGCGTTTCCCATTTTTCATATAATTCTTCAAGTCTTGCAGAGATGCTTTCTTTTTCCTTTGTCAGCTCCTGAAGCTTTGCCACATTGGTCGCATTTTCGGGAAGTGCCATTTCGTTATCAAGCTGTTTATCTTTTTCTTCCAGCTTGGCGATTTCTTCTTCACATTTCCGGATATCATTCTCCTTCTTGCGCTGCTTTGCCTGCTGCTCCTTCTGGGCTTTCCAGTCCTGCATGCCCTCGGAGGGCGGGGCAGGGGCTTTGGAAACAGTATTTTTCACAGCAAGATCTCCGTTTGGAAGATCACCGGTTTTCTTTTCCAGATAATAATCATAGTTTCCAAGAAAGCCGGTAAGCTGGCCGCCAGATAGTTCCAGGATCCTGGATGCCGTCCGGTTAATGAAGTATCTGTCATGGGAAACATACAGGACAGTTCCTTCATAGGCATTTACCGCATCCTCAAGGATTTCCTTGGAGGCGATATCAAGGTGGTTTGTCGGCTCATCCAGGATCAGGAAGTTGGATTCGGAAAGCATGAGCTTAGCCAGGGAAACGCGGCCTCGTTCTCCACCACTTAAATCACGGATCAGTTTGAATACATCATCACCGGTAAACAGAAAAGCTGCAAGTGTATTACGGATCTGGGTACCGGTAAGAGAAGGGTACTCATCAGAAATTTCGTCAAAAAGCGTTTTGTCCGGATGCAGGACATGATGCTCCTGATCGTAGTAGCCAATATGTACATTTGTACCAAGCGTGATCGTACCACTGTCGGCAGGAACAAGGTCATTGATGATCTTAAGGATCGTGGTTTTCCCGGTACCGTTATCACCAATGATGGCTACGTGTTCGCCTCTTTTAATATCCATGCTGATATCCTGGAACAGGGAAAGGTCATCGAAGGATTTGGCAAGATGCTCTATATGAAGAACATCATTTCCACTCTGACAGCGGGGAGTCAGTGTCATATGGATATCAGCCCGGGCTTCCGTTGGCTTTTCAAGGACTTCAATCTTATTCAGCATCTTTTCCCGGCTTTCTGCCCGTTTGATGGATTTTTCACGATTAAAGCTTTTCAGCTTTTCAATGACTGCCTCCTGATGACGGATCTCCTGCTGCTGGTTCAAATAGGCATTTCTTGCAGCAGTACGCAGAATTTCCTTTTTGGCGGCATAAGCTGTGTAATTGCCAAGGAAGGTGGTAGCCTTTGTCTGATCAATTTCAATGATCTTGCCGGCAAAACGATCCAGAAAATAACGGTCATGGGAAACAGTAAGAACGGCACCCTTATAATTCAGAAGATAGTTTTCAAGCCAGGCAATTGCATTCAGGTCGAGATGGTTTGTTGGCTCATCGAGGATGATCAGCTCCGGTTTTTTCAGGAGGAGCTTTGAGAGGGCGACTCTTGTTTTCTGACCACCGGAGAGAGTAGAAATCTGTTTGCCAAAATCCTCTTCGGCAAAGCCAAGTCCCTTTAGCACACCGCCGATCTCACTCTGATAGGCATAGCCGTTTTCCAGTTCGAACTGATGGTTCAGCCTGGCATAGTTTTCCATGAGGCTGTCCAGCTCACTGCCGTTTACAGTATGCATTTTTTCTTCCATCTCACGGAGCTGTTTTTCCATGGCAATGACAGGTGCTTTGACAGAGAGTAATTCTTCATAAATGGTATTTTCACTGTTTACATTCTGGTTCTGCGCCAGATAGCCGAAGGAGGCCTCCTTTTTCAGGGTGACGATACCGGAATCAGCAGGCAGTTCCCCAACGATGATACGCAGCAGAGTAGTTTTGCCCACTCCGTTGATGCCAACAATTGCTGCTTTGTCGTGTTCTTCAATATGGAAGGAAACATCCTTCAGGATGGGTTTTTCGCTAAAGGCTTTGGATAGATTCTGACAGGATAAAATCATAAAAAATGTCCTTTTCGTATTTGTTTTTATCATCTTAGAGTGTAGCGTTTTGGCGGCTTTCTGTCAATGCAGGAAGAATTGACATTTTTTTAACATTGAGCTATGATAAAATTATTAATCATATGGGAGCTGGTATTGTGGAAAATAAAGGAATATCACAGGCCGTCATAGGACGGCTGCCAAGATATTTCCGGTATCTTGGTGAACTGAAGGACCAGGGGATCGAGCGGGTTTCCAGTCAGGAATTAAGTGATATTATGAAGGTGACTGCTTCCCAGATCCGGCAGGATTTCAACAATTTCGGTGGCTTTGGACAGCAGGGCTATGGATACAAGGTGGAATATCTCTATGGCGAGATCGGTAAGATACTTGGTCTTGATCAGACACATAATCTGATCATCATAGGTGCCGGAAATCTTGGTCAGGCGCTGGCCAATTACATGAACTTTGAAAGAAGAGGATTTTTATTCCGGGGGATATTTGACAATAATCCGGCGCTGTATGGCAGGAAGATCCGGGATATGGAAGTGCTTCCCATGAGGGAGCTGCCATCCTTTGTCAGAGAGAATGCGATCGACATTGCAGTGCTTACCATTCCGAAGAACTGTGCAGTAGAAGTAGCCGAGGAACTGGTCAAGGAAGGAATCCGTGGCATCTGGAACTTTGCACATGTGGATCTGAATGTGCCGCCGGATGTACAGGTTGAGAATGTACACCTTTCAGACAGTCTCATGAAGCTGACCTATAATATTAACCGATATGAAACACATTATGATGCCTGATGATTGGAGTGAGGAAACGTGGCAAAATCAGACGAAGAATTCAGACATGCCCTTTCTGGCAGGAAGCTGCCGCCATTGACATTGGATCACCAATGGCACCAGCTGGTTGTAAGCATAGGGGCAGAGAAGAAGATTCACACACTATCTGCAGAACAGACAGAGCTGTTAAAACAGCAGGCCGGTGCGGCAAATGAATTGAAGAAGCTGAAAAAACTGAAAAAAAGACTGATGGACGAGATCGTTACACTGGCTGAGACCGGATGTGACGGGACAGATAAGAAGGCTGAAAAGAAGCTGGATGAGCATAAAGCACTGATAGAAGAATGTAACAGAAAGATTGATGAATGCGAGGATCTTCTGATCAGTCTGCCGGGAGAACTGGATGAGGTCAATCGTAAGCTGATGCTGAAGACCATGGAGATTTCCTATGACCTGCTTAAGAAAAATGGGCAGGAAATTGAAACTCTCACAGAATGGATTGATTCTACGAGAGAAGAATTAAAGGAAAAGCTGGTGAGAAGGCAGGAGATGCAGGGAACCAGCCAGAATATTTATACTTATATGCATAATGTCTTCGGACCGGAAGTAGTCGATATATTTGATCTTCAGAATTTTAAGCCTGTTATAAAAGAACAGGAAGAAAAGAAATCATAGAAAGTCTGCCCGCTGGCGTACTTTCTATTTCTTTTTGAAGGGGGTTTTATGGAGTATATTGTTACATCCAAAGAGATGAGAGAGTGTGACATGACAGCGATCAAAGACTGTGGGATACCTGCCATGGTACTGATGGAGAGAGCGGCACTTTCTGTGTTCTCTGAGATAGAGGCATTTCTCTCTGAAACGATCCGTATTGCAATATTTGCAGGCTGCGGAAACAATGGGGGAGATGGACTTGCACTTGCAAGGCTGCTGGCAGAAAAGGGGATCCACGCTGATATTTTCCTGATAGGAAATACAGAGAAGCTGAGCATGGAGTGCGAAAGACAGCTCTCGATCCTGAAACAGCTTGGTATTACAGTCAATAGCAAATCAGCAAAAGCAGAATATGATATGGTAGTGGACTGTTTGTTTGGAACAGGGCTGACAAGAGAGATCACAGGGATATATGAAGAAGCTGTCAGGGCAATCAACTGTTATGGTGAAAAGGGAAGCAGAGTGATCGCTGTGGATATCCCTTCAGGAGTCTGTGCAGATTCCGGGAAGATACTGGGGTGTGCAGTGAAAGCTGAGCTTACTGTTGCTCTTCAGTATGGAAAAGCAGGACACTATCTGTATCCGGGGAAAATGCTGTGTGGTCATACCGTGGTTCATAATATTGGTATCCCGGAGTCTTTCAAATCAGGAAAGGAGCCTTCGTTTTTTTCATACAGGGAAGAAGATATACATGGGATTCTGCCAGAGAGAACAGCGTTCGGCAATAAAGGAACCTTCGGGAGGATACTGCTTGTAGCGGGAAGCAGGGATATGGCTGGAGCAGCACTTCTGTGTGGAAAAACAATTTTAAGAAGTGGTGCCGGTATGCTGAAGATCATTACAGCTGCCGAAAACAGGGATCTGATCTTAAGGGAGCTTCCGGAAGCCATGATCTACACTTACGAGGGTAAGCCTGAGGAAGAAAAAGTAAGGCAGAGTATAGCATGGGCAGATGTGATCGTGGCAGGATGCGGGATCTCTACAGATGAAAACGCAGAGCTGCTGATGGAAATGATCCTGGAACAGGGAGAAAAAAGAGCAGTTATTGATGCGGATGGTCTGAATCTGATCGCAAGGGAAGGCTCTCTGCAGGAAAAGCTGTTAAAATATCAGAAGGGCAGGGTGATCCTGACACCCCATCCGGGGGAATTTATCCGTCTTGCAGGCATTTCCATGAATACCTACAAAGAAAATCCGGCATTTTATTTAAGGAAGCTGGCAAAGGAGTATGGCTGCGTGATAGCAGGCAAGGATGCGGTAACACTTGTTGCGTCACCGGATGAAAGGATGGTTTATCTGAACAGGACAGGAAATGACGGGATGGCTACTGCAGGAAGCGGGGATGTGCTTGCCGGTGTCATCGGGGCACTGTCTGCTTCACTTGGATATTTTCAGGCAGCATGCTGTGGAGTATTTCTCCATGGGCTTGCCGGAGATATGGCTGCAGAAAAGCAGGGAAAACGAGGAATGCTGGCATCTGACATTTCTGCTGAACTGAAAGAACTGCTGAAGGAAGAAACAGCAGAGAGGGAAAAGAGGATCTGATCATGAAGGAAGAATATCAGAGGGTATATGCACAGATCGATCTGGACGCACTGATCCGGAATGTGCAGCATATAAAGGCCAATATGAAGCAGGGGGTAAAGCTGATCTGTGTGATAAAGACGGATGCTTACGGACATGGCGCAGTGCCGGTCGCAAGAGAGCTGGAGCAGCTTGAGGAAGTAAGTGGTTATGCTGTGGCAACAGCAGAGGAAGCACTGGCTCTTAGGAAAGCGGGGGTGCGGAAAATGATCCTGATTCTTGGGTATACATTTCCCTACAGCTATAAGGAATTGATACGGGAAGATATCAGAATGGCGGTATTCCGGGAGGATACGCTCATGCAGCTTGCAGAGGCCGTCAGGGAACTGGAGAAGGAGGGGATACACAAGAAAGCAAGAGTCCATGTGAAGGTGGACACAGGTATGAGCAGAATTGGGATCACACCGGATGAAAGAGGACTTTCCTTTGTACAGAAGCTCCTTGCAGTGAGGGAGATTGAAGCAGAGGGGATTCTGACACATTTTGCAAGAGCAGATGAGGAGAATAAGGCTTTTACAGAGAAGCAGTTTGAAAGCTTTTCTTCCTTCATCAGACTGATAGAGAAGGAAACCGGCCATATTTTTGCAATCAGGCACTGTGATAACAGCGCAGGGATCATTGAGCTGCCACAGGATGATCTGGATGCCGGGAGAGCAGGGATCATTCTTTACGGTCTCTGGCCATCTGATGTGGTGTCAAGGGAGATCGTTGAACTGACACCGGTACTGTCCCTGCATAGCAGTATTATTTATATTAAGGAAATAGAGAAGGGAACACCGGTAAGCTATGGAGGCACCTTTGTTGCAGACCATACCATGAAGATAGCGACCATACCGGTAGGATATGGAGATGGCTATCCAAGGGGACTTTCCGGTAAGGGAGAAGTACTGATCCATGGAAAAAGAGTGAGAATCCTCGGAAGGATCTGTATGGATCAGTTTATGGCAGATGTTTCTGATATAGAAGATGTCAAAATGGGAGATGAGGTAATCCTGATCGGAAGAGATGCCGGAGAAGAGATCACCATGGAAGAGCTTGGCAGGCTTTCCGGCCGGTTTAATTATGAACTTGCCTGCTGCCTCTCAAAGAGAGTGCCAAGGGTCTATACAAAGGAAGGGAAGGTCCGGTATATCCAGGATAATTATAAGGACATATAACGGATTTTCTCCTGTGAATTGAATACCTTCAGATATAAATGGAAAGAATCAGTACTACAGAACATTTAGAATGAAGGGTGTGTGTAGATGAAAAGAGGAGATATTTATTATGCAGACTTACGACCGGTGATCGGATCAGAGCAGGGAGGCATCCGTCCGGTACTTATCATACAGAATGATATTGGCAACAGGCACAGTCCGACGATCATCTGTGCAGCTATCACTTCACGCATGAACAAGGCGAATCTTCCGACGCATATAGAATTGCAGGCAGGAAGGTATGACATGATGAAGGACTCGGTCATTTTGCTGGAGCAGCTGCGTACCATTGATAAGCAGAGACTGAAGGATAAAGTATGCCATCTGGATGAGGACATCATGAAAAAGGTGAACCGTGGTCTGATGATCAGTCTGGAACTGACTACATAAACTTGACTAGCGGCTGTGAAAATGATATATTTTATCGTGATATTCTGTCTGGCGTGTACAAAGGAGATGAAAAATGAAAAACAATTTGTTCCGCAAGCTTGGGATCTACGGGGAAGAGACTCCTGACAATGTGGAAGAAGAAATTATTTCCATGGTGAATGAAGGTCATGAGCATGGAGTGCTTCATGAGACAGAAGCGGAAATGATTACCAATATTTTTGAGTTTGGCGACAAGGAAGCCAAGGATATCATGACAAACAGGTCAAATATCCTGGCCATAGACAGAGAAATGACATTGTCAGAGGCTCTTGATTATATGCTCAGTGAAAATAAGAGCAGATTTCCTGTATATCATGAAAATATCGATCATATAGAAGGAATCCTTCATTTCCGGGATGCGGTACGTTCCCATAATATTCCAGGAAATCTGGAGAAACCTGTAGGAGAGATTGAGGGACTTGTCAGGGAAGCCATGTTTGTTCCGGAAACAAAGAATATTGCAGATCTGTTCAGAACCATGCAGAAGACCAAAACCCAGATGGTTATCGTGGTAGATGAGTATGGACAGACGCTTGGACTGATTGCCATGGAAGATATTCTGGAAGAAATCGTTGGAAATATCATGGACGAATATGACGAAGAAGAAAAGCATATCCGTGAAACCGGAAATACCGATGAGTACATAATTGAAGGTGTGACCAAGCTGAAGGAGCTGGAAGAGAGATTTGGTATTTCCTTTGAGGAACAGGAGTTTGAAACGCTGAATGGATTCCTGATCTCCAAAATGGATAAGATTCCTGAAGAGAATGAAAAATTTTCTATTGTTGTAGACGGCTATGAATTTAAAATACTGTCAGTGGAAAACCGGATGATCAAAGCCGTGTTGGTGAAGAAGCTGGCAAAAGAAGAAAAAGAAGATAAGAAAAAAGGAGAAAACTGAGATGTCAGGACATTCAAAATTTGCAAACATTAAGCATAAAAAGGAAAAGAACGATGCAGCCAAGGGCAAGATCTTCACAATCCTTGGAAGAGAGATCGCTGTAGCTGTAAAGGAAGGCGGACCGGATCCGAGCAATAACTCAAAGCTTGCCCAGGTAATTGCAAAGGCAAAGGCCAACAATATGCCAAATGATACTATTGAGCGTGGGATCAAGAAGGCAGCAGGAGATGCTTCCAATGTAAATTATAAATATATCACTTATGAAGGATATGGTCCGAATGGTATTGCCATTATTGTTGATGCACTGACAGATAATCAGAACAGAACAGCAGCCAATGTAAGAAATGCATTTACCAAAGGAAACGGTAATGTAGGAACACCTGGCTGTGTATCCTTTATGTTTGACAAGAAGGGTCAGATCATCATTGACAAGGAAGAGTGTGACAAGGATGCAGATGAACTGATGATGCTTGCACTGGATGCCGGAGCTGAAGATTTTTCCGAAGAAGAGGACAGCTTTGAGATCATCACAGATCCCGATGCGTTTGATGAGGTATTAAAGGCAGTTCAGGAAGCCGGTGTAGAGGCAGCTTCTGCAGAGATCACCATGATCCCACAGAACTATGTAGAGCTTACTGATGAAACAGCGATCAAGAATTTAAACAGGATTCTGGATCTGCTGGATGAAGATGATGATGTACAGGCCGTATACCACAACTACGATGAATAAAAAAAGAAAAATAACAGCAGGAATATTATTTTGCCTGATATTTGTATTGTGTGCAGGGATCAGGGGACTTCTGCTGGCAGACGGGCAGATTCCACTCAGCGATGACGCATCTCTTTATGAAGCATCCATGATCCGCGAAGAAAAAAATGAGCCGGTGATGACAAGCGGAGTCGTTTTTGCCTATACAGAAATCCTGACAGATGTACTGAAATTTACGGGAAATAAACTGGAAGCAGTGGCTGTGATGCAGCTGCTGCTTCAGTGTGCTACTGTAGTGCTTTTATACTTTGGCTGCTTTGCCTTATCAGGAAGGACAGCAGCATTGTTGGAGGCACTCTTTTTTTCTGTATTTCCATTTTTCTGGCAGCTTATGTTTGCGGCAAGACCGGAAAATATCTATCTGGCAGGCTTTGGCTTTTTACTGCTGCTGACTGGCCTATGCAGGCAGAAAATAAACAAGGGAGGCTTTCACAGAAGGAGCATGGATGAATTCCTGATTTTTCTGACAGGCTTTGTAAGCGGGGTGCTTCTGATCTGGCATCTTATGACAGTTTTCCTGATAGTTGTATTTCTGGCAGTGGCAGCTTTCCATGCAGCACAGCTTCTGGAGAGACGGAAAGATTCTAAAAACAGGATTTTCCTTATTTATCCGTGCGGTATTTTGCTTGGCTGTTTTGGCACCCTGATGAAATATACAGGGATAACAGGAAATACTCTTATAGAGCAGTTTTCCTGGTGGATCAGTTCTTTCACAGCTGTACAGTTTCAGGGACTGTCGCCATTTTTTGTGTTTCTTCTGCCAGGATCCGTACTTGGCACTGCAGGAATACAGCTCCTGATGGATAGGATCGCAGAAAGAAAAGGATCTTCATTGTCAGTTGACGAGGCAGTGGAAGAGGTGGAAATGGCTTTGACAGAGGAACCGGAAAGCAGAGGGGAGATGGAGACGGTGGAAGAAAAGAAAGAAAAAAAGAAAGTCAATTATATAGAAAACCCGCTTCCTTTACCGAAGAAGCATGTGAAACGGAACTTTGATTTCAAACTCGATAAGCGAAAAGATGATTTTGATATTGATATCGAAGAGGGGGACGATTTCGATATCTGATCCATAAGACAGCTGTCTGGATCCTGCAGGTGCATTTGCAATAATCGCATCTGCAGGATTTTTCATTATCCTGCGCATAATCAAAAAAGGATCCGATGGATCCATTTTAATTGCAGGAAGAGCGGTTTTGTATAGACATTATAAAAACTCATATACTAAGGAAAAAGAAAGGATATGAGGAAAAATGTCTGATAAGAAAAATGAAAAAATAGAAGCAGAAAGGCACAGAAGTGAAAAAATAGAAGAAAGCGGGCAGGCTACACTGGACCGGAATGATAAAAACAGGACCATTCATCTGATCTCCATTATAGGGGAGGTAGAGGGGCACGATAATCTGGGAAGCAATTCCAAAACAACCAAATATGAGCATATCCTGCCACAGCTTGCAGCCATAGAAGACAGCAGTGAGATCGATGGGGTACTTGTGCTTCTGAATACCATGGGCGGGGATGTGGAAGCAGGACTTGCCATAGCAGAAATGATCGCATCTCTGAGCAAGCCTACCGTATCTCTTGTACTTGGAGGCAGTCATTCCATTGGCGGTCCCATAGCGGTCAGTACAGATTATTCGTTTATTGTTCCTACAGGAACCATGGTGATCCATCCGGTGCGGATGAACGGAATGGTGATCGGCGTGCCGCAGACCTTTGATTATTTCAAACAGATACAGGACAGGATCACAAGCTTTGTCTGTGATCACTGTGAGGTTTCGCAGAGGCGTTTTGAGGAGCTGATGATGGAAACCGGAGTCCTGACCAAGGATGTAGGTACCATACTGGTCGGGGAAGAGGCTGTGGAAGAGGGGATCATTGACGAAGTGGGAGGTATCAGAGAAGCAATGAAAAAGCTTTATGAACTGATCGAAAAAAAGAACACTAAAAAAGGAAAAAATCTTAAGGGTGACAAGAGAGGATGAAAATGATATACTATATCTTGTTACGCTTTGTAATCAAAGAAGTGCGGAAGGAAATGTTTTTGTAGATGGCACAGGCAAAAAAAAGTTCCGGCAGAAGCAATTATAACAACAGCAGAAAATCAGCCGGAAACAGTCAGAGAAAGACAACTTCGGGAAGAAAATACAGTAGCAGCACACAGAAAAGAAGCAGTGCACCCATGGATTCTGCGATCAGAAATGAGATTATACTGATCGGCTTACTTGCGGTAGCAGTGGTTCTCTTTTTGTGCAATTTTGGAGTAATTGGTGTAGCAGGAGATCAGATCAGTCATGTGATGTTTGGAATTTTTGGGCTACTGGCTTATATTGTACCAATTGCTTTTTTTGTAATGATCGCATTTGGCATGGTAAACAGCGGAAACAGTATTGCCACCAGGAAGCTGATCGCAGGGGTTATCCTGTTTCTGCTGATCGGCAGTGTATTCGATCTGTTTACGGGACGCCCTTCTTTGGCAGAGAGTTATCAGATCAGAGAAATCTATACGGGATGCAGCGAGAACAAAAACGGTGGAGGTGTCATTGCAGGAACCTTGGCCTATCTGATGTATCATTTTCTTGGACTTGTAGGATCTGTGCTGGCGATCCTTGTCGGGGCGGTCATCTGTATCGTAGTGATCACAGACAAATCCTTTGTTACCGGTGTCAGAAAGGGAAGCCAGAAGGTGTATGAGCGGACCAGGGAGGATGCCAGATACCGGAAGGAGCGTGCGAGGATCCGCAGGGAAGAGCAGGAAGAGGAAAGAAGAAGAGCTGCAAGAGAGCGGCAGCTTTATGAGGAAGAGCTGGAGAATGAAAAAATTCTCCGTATGGATAAAAAGGTCAGTGGTGTCATGATGGATACGTCACTTGCAAGAGATGAGAAAGAAGAGAAAACAAGGGATGACATGCATGAGATCAATCTGAAGAGCGTGTCTGATCATGGGCAGAGAGAGACAGCAGAGGAAGAAGAGATAGAAAAACTGCCATCAGGAGCCTCAGATTCTGCAGCTTCTTCGTACTATGAAGAAGAGGATGGCAGTGATGCCATGATGGAGATTACCGGGGCAGATTTTGTACAGGATGAGGAGATGCCTTATCCGGAGGAGACGACATCTTATCAGGAGGATACAGTATCTTATCAGGAGGAGCCTGTATATGAATCCCCGGCAGCTGTACCGGTAAGGCAGGAACAGCCAGTCAGAAAAGAAACACCAGTAAAACCGGTAGCAGCACTGAAGAAGGATCCTGGTGCGGTCAGAAGCTCTTCCGGTGCGGTAGGCACGGTTGTGACAGGAGAAATGTATCAGAAGCTTCATGAGAAGAAGTCTGTGGAGAAGGAATATCATTTCCCGCCAATAGACCTGCTTAGGAAAGGGAAGGCAAAGAGCGTAGATTCTTCCAGAGAGCTGCGTGAGACGGCAGAGAGGCTGCGGCAGACACTGCAGACCTTTGGCGTTAAGGTGACGATTACGGACATCAGTCAGGGACCTGCAGTTACAAGATATGAGTTGCAGCCGGAACAGGGAGTTAAGGTCAGCAAGATCGTGGGACTTTCCGATGATATCAAGCTGAATCTGGCGGCTACCGATATCCGTATCGAGGCACCAATACCCGGTAAGGCAGCCATTGGAATCGAAGTACCGAATAGAGAGAATACAGCAGTTGCTTTAAGGGATCTTTTGGATACAAAGGAGTTTAAGGAGTTTGACTCAAGGCTTGCCTTTGCAGTTGGAAAGGATATTGCCGGTAAGACGGTGGTAACAGATATTGCAAAGATGCCACATATGCTGATCGCCGGAGCAACAGGATCCGGTAAATCCGTATGTATCAATACTCTGATCATGAGTATTCTCTATAAGGCGAAGCCAGATGAGGTGAAGCTGATCATGGTGGATCCAAAGGTGGTAGAGCTGAGTGTATATAATGGTATTCCTCATCTGCTGATCCCGGTAGTGACAGATCCCAAGAAGGCTGCGGCAGCCCTTCACTGGGGTGTTGCGGAAATGACAGACAGATATCAGAGATTTGCTGATTTCAATGTCCGTGACCTGAAGGGGTATAATAAAAAGCTGGAAGAAATGCAAGCCAGGGGAGAAACGGAAATACCTGCAAAGATGCCGCAGATCGTGATCATCGTAGATGAGCTTGCTGATCTGATGATGGTAGCTCCTGGGGAGGTAGAAGAATCCATCTGCCGTCTGGCGCAGCTTGCAAGAGCGGCCGGTATCCATCTGATCATTGCTACGCAGCGTCCTTCCGTCGATGTTATTACCGGTCTGATCAAGGCCAATATGCCAAGCCGTATCGCCTTCAGTGTATCCAGCGGTGTGGATTCCAGAACTATCCTTGATATGAACGGGGCAGAAAAGCTTCTTGGAAAGGGCGACATGCTCTTTTATCCACAGGGCTATACCAAGCCGGCCAGAGTACAGGGCGCCTTTGTATCAGACAAGGAAGTATCAGATGTGGTTGAATATCTGAAGAATCAGAGACTTGGCAATGTTTACAGCAGTGATATCGAAGAAAAGATCGCAGATATGGGAGCAGCCTCTGCAGGAGGCAGTGCAGATACGACGTCTGATAAAGACGAATATTTCGTGGAGGCCGGAAAGTTCATCATTGAAAAGGACAAGGCATCCATTGGTATGCTGCAGAGAATGTTCAAGATCGGTTTTAACCGGGCAGCAAGGATCATGGATCAGCTCAGTGAAGCCGGTGTGGTAGGCGAAGAGGAAGGTACCAAGCCAAGAAAGGTACTGATGAGCATGGAACAGTTTGAGCAGTACATAGAGGAACAGCTATAAATCATAGGGGAGAGAAAGGAAGCAGGGCATGAAAACAGATATTCAGATTGCGCAGGAGGCAGAGCTTTTACCGATCAGAGAGGTAGCGGAAAAGCTTGATATTACAGAGGATGAGCTGGAGCTATACGGAAAGTATAAAGCCAAGCTTTCTGATGAATACATGGAAAGAATCAGTAAAAACCCGGATGGAAGGCTGATTCTTGTGACAGCGATCAATCCGACTCCAGCAGGAGAAGGCAAGACAACGACAAGTGTAGGTCTTGGACAGGCCTTTGGCAGACTGGGAAAGAAAGCGGTGATCGCGTTAAGAGAGCCTTCCCTTGGACCGTGCTTTGGGATCAAAGGCGGTGCGGCCGGAGGCGGTCTGTCACAGGTGGTGCCTATGGAGGATCTGAATCTTCACTTCACCGGTGATTTTCATGCTATTACTTCTGCCAATAATCTGCTTGCAGCTATGCTGGACAATCATATCCAGCAGGGAAACGAGCTTGGGATTGATACAAGAAGTGTTGTATGGAAACGCTGCCTTGATATGAATGACCGTGTTCTTCGTAATGTTGTGGTTGGTCTTGGGGCAAAGACAGACGGTTTTGTCAGAGAGGATCATTTCGTGATCACTGTTGCATCTGAGATTATGGCGGTTCTGTGCCTTGCCGATGATATGAAGGATTTAAAACAGCGTCTTGGAAGAATGGTGGTTGCCTACAATTATGAAGGAGAGCCTGTCACTGCAGCGGACTTAAAGGCAGTGGGCGCCATGGCAGCTCTTTTGAAGGATGCGTTAAAGCCCAATCTGATCCAGACGCTGGAGCATACTCCTGCGATTGTACATGGTGGGCCTTTTGCCAATATTGCCCATGGCTGTAATTCTGTCAGAGCAACCAAGATGGCACTTAAAATGGCTGATTATGTGATCACAGAGGCTGGATTCGGTGCAGACCTTGGTGCAGAAAAGTTTATGGATATCAAATGCCGTATGGCAGGATTAAAACCGGATGCGGTTGTTCTGGTTGCGACTGTGCGGGCATTGAAATATAATGGAGGTGTTCCAAAAAACGAACTGTCTGCAGAAAATATGGATGCACTCCATAAGGGAATCGTCAATCTGGAGAAGCATATAGAAAACCTGCACAAGTTCGGCGTACCGATCGTGGTGACGCTGAACAGCTTTGTAACAGATACAGAGGCAGAAATTTCCTATATCCGGAAATTCTGCGAAGAGAGAAACTGTGAATTTGCACTTTCTGAAGTATGGGAAAAAGGCGGTGAAGGCGGTATTCCTCTGGCTGAAAAGGTACTTGACACACTGGAGAACAAAGAAAGTGATTTCCATGTTCTGTATGAGAATGAGCTTTCCTTAAAGGAAAAGATTGAGACAGTTGCCAGGGAGATTTACGGTGCTGATGGAGTCAATTATACTTCAGCCGCTTCAAAGCAGCTTAAGAAGCTGGAGGAGCTCGGATTTGGAAAGCTTCCTGTATGTATGGCAAAGACCCAGTATTCCCTGTCAGATGATCCGACGCTTCTTGGAAGACCGGAGGGCTTTTCCATCAGTGTCAGAGAGGCCTATGTATCCGCAGGAGCCGGATTTGTGGTGGTACTGACAGGTGCTGTCATGACCATGCCGGGACTTCCGAAGGCACCGGCAGCCTTTAATATTGATGTTAATGAAGAGGGTGTGATCACCGGTTTATTTTAAGGAGGACAGTATGGCACAGATTATCGACGGAAAGGCAATTTCTCTTGCCATTAAGGATGAACTGAAAGAAAAAGCGGCGAAGCTGAAGGCGGAGGGAACGGAAGTTACCCTGGCTGTGATTCAGGTTGGCAACAATCCGGCTTCGACCGTGTATGTAAGAAATAAAAAGAAGGGCTGTGAATATATCGGGATCGGATCCCTTTCTTATGAGCTGCCGGAGGAAACTACAGAAGAAGAGCTCCTTTCGCTGATCCGTGAACTGAATGGCCGAAAGGATGTAAATGGTATTCTTGTCCAGCTTCCGCTGCCTGCACATATCGATGAAAACAAGGTGATCCGCACGATCGATCCAAAGAAGGATGTAGACGGATTCCATCCGGAGAGTGTCGGTGCACTCTGTATTGGACAGCCTGGCTTTGTGTCCTGTACACCGGCAGGTGTGATCGAACTCTTAAAGCGTTCCGGTATTTCCATAGAAGGAAAGGAATGTGTGATTCTTGGGAGAAGCAATATCGTAGGCAAGCCGATGGCACTTCTGATGCTTCGTGAGAATGCTACAGTTACCGTGGCTCATTCCAGGACAGCAAACCTGAAGGAAGTAGCAAAAAGAGCAGATATTCTGATCGCAGCCATTGGAAAACCGAAGATGATCACAAGGGAATATGTAAAAGAAGGTGCAGTTGTGATCGACGTGGGTATCAACAGGGATGCAGATAATAAGCTGTGTGGAGATGTGGATTTTGATGATGTTGCAGAGATCTGCAGCGCCATTACACCAGTTCCGGGCGGTGTCGGACCGATGACGATCGCAATGCTTTTGAATAACTGCATCCAGTCTGTAGAACTGCAGAAATAAAAGGCACAGGAAACAGAGCAGGGAGTGTTTTATATGAAATGTCCGTCGTGCGGGAAAGAGATCGAACCTGGACATCTCTATTGCGAATCATGTGGACTTGAAATCAGGATTGTACCGGATTTTGAGCCAGAAATAGAAAACAGCATAACAGAAACTCTGTCAACGGTTGGAGAAGAGATTAAGGAAAGAGAAACAGAGGGAAACGGACAGGAGGCTGAAAAAAACGGCAAGGAGCATGAAGGATTCTTTCTGGAAGAAATGAACAGAAGCCGTATCCGGTCAAGGGTGATCAGTCTTGCTGCAGCACTGCTTGCCATAGTGATATCTGTTCCTCTTCTGTATATTCATTATTCTGCTTCCTACCAGACACAGAAGGCTGAAAAGCTGGCTGATCAGGGAAAATACCGGGAAGCTGCGGCACTGCTTGAAAAAGCGGGAAGGCAGGAGGGAGATATAGTCAGAAACACATTGCTTCTGGCATCGTGCTATGAACAGCTTGATGATACAGAAAAAGCAATCCAGGTACTGACAGAAGAAATCGATAAAGGACAATTTCCGTCTGAAGAAATGGAAAAGCTTTATGAAAGGGTGATCCGGCTTTATGAAAAGCAGGGGCGGTTTGATGCGATCAATGATCTGCTTTCAGACTGCAGAGATGAAAGCATTACCACTGCCTTTCAGCATTATATGGCGCTTCCTCCGGTGTATAATTATGAAAGTGGAAATTATGATGAGGTTCTTTACCTGCGGCTGCAGGCCAATACGACCGGGCATATTTACTACACACTGGATGGAACAACGCCTACAGCTTCCTCAGAGATATACACATCCCCAATTTTTCTGGAAGCTGGCAGATATCAGGTTAACGCCGTTTTTATCAATGAATATGGTATAGAAAGTGACGTAGTAAGAAACTGGTATTCCATTAATCTGACAGTACCGGAGGCACCGGCGGTATTACCGGAGAGTGGGAAATATCAGGTGCCGACCCTGATTGAGATGGATATTCCGGTGGGCTGCAGCATTTACTATACGACAGATAAATCAGAGCCTGACAGCAGCAGTATTCTCTATACAGAACCTATTTCCATGCCTCTTGGAAGAAGTAATTACAAGTTTGTTGTGATTTCAGCTGAAGGTGTAAAGAGCGAAGTGACAAGCAGAAGCTATGAATTTACCATGGATGGCAGTGTTTCCTTAAATACAGCTTCCTCAGCTGTTATCAGGGCGCTGATGGCACAGCATATCCTGACAGATGAAAAGGGACATGCCTTTGGTGAGACGGGAATTCATTCCTTTGTGTATGAAACTGTTGTGCAAATTGGAAATAGCTATTATTATATATTTGGTGAGTATGTCACCGACGGCAATGGCAATAGGAAAAAAGAAGAAAGAATGTATGCCGTGGAAGTTTATACGGGAACCCCAAACAGACTGATTTATGATGAAAACGGTCAGATGGGACTGATCCCGTTAATATAAAACAGGAAAGGATATAGAGATGTACAAGATTTTAGAAGCAAAAGAACTGACACCCAATATTTATTACATGGTGGTGGAAGCAAAAAGAGTGGCAAGGTCCTGCCAGCCGGGACAGTTTGTGATCGTAAGAACAGATGAAAGGGCAGAAAGAATCCCACTTACCATCTGTGATTATGACAGGGAAAAGGGAACCGTTACTATCGTATTCCAGGTAGTCGGAGCCGGAACAGAATTTATGTCTCATTTAAAGACAGGTGATGCCTTCCACGATTTTGTAGGTCCTCTTGGACAGCCTTCTGAGCTGGTTCACGAAGATAAGGAAGAACTGAAGAAAAAGAAAATCCTTTTTGTTGCGGGTGGAGTGGGAACTGCACCTGTTTATCCGCAGGTAAAATGGCTCCATGAGAACGGCATTGATGCAGATGTCATCGTTGGTGCAAAGACAAAGAGTATCCTGATCCTTGAAAAGGAAATGGAAGCAGTTGCAGGCCGTCTTTTTGTTACCACAGATGATGGCTCCTATGGAAGAAGCGGTATGGTAACGCAGACCATTACCGATCTTGTAAATGAAGGTAATCATTATGATGTATGTATCGCCATTGGACCCATGATCATGATGAAATTTGTCTGCAAGCTGACAAAGGAACTAAATATCCCTACTGTAGTCAGCTTAAACCCTATTATGGTAGACGGAACCGGTATGTGCGGCGCCTGCCGTGTCACTGTAGGAGGAGAAGTGAAGTTTGCCTGCGTTGATGGACCGGAATTTGATGGACTGCAGGTTAATTTTGATGAAGCTATGCAGCGTCAACAGATTTATAAGACTGCAGAAGGAAGAGCCTATCTTGCAGCAAAAGAAGGAGCAACCCATCACGGCGGCTGCGGAAACTGCGGAGGTAATGACTAATGGACGTATTAAAGAAGACACCTGTCAGAGAGCAGGATGCGAAGGTAAGAGCAACCAATTTTGAAGAGGTCTGCCTTGGCTATAATGGAGAAGAAGCAAAAGAAGAAGCAAGCAGATGTATCAACTGCAAGAATGCCCAGTGTATGAAGGGATGCCCGGTATCCATTAACATTCCGGGGTTCATTGAGAAGGTAAAGAATGACGATATCGAAGGTGCTTATCAGATCATTTCCGAATCCTCTGCACTTCCGGCAGTCTGCGGACGTGTATGTCCTCAGGAGAGTCAGTGTGAGGGCAAATGTATCAGAGGTATCAAGGGAGAGCCTATCTCCATCGGAAAGCTGGAGCGTTTCGTAGCAGACTGGGCTTCCGAAAACGGAATCAAACCCCAGGGAGCTGCAGAGAAGAACGGTAAGAAGGTTGCTGTGATCGGATCCGGTCCTGCAGGACTTACCTGTGCCGGCGATCTTGCCAAGATGGGCTATGATGTTACGATCTTTGAAGCACTTCACGAAGCAGGCGGTGTACTGGTTTATGGTATCCCTGAATTCAGACTTCCGAAAACCAGAGTCGTAGCGAAGGAAATCGAGAACGTTAAGTCACTTGGTGTAAAGATTGAAACCAATGTGGTTGTCGGAAAATCCGTTACCATTGATGAGCTGCTGAATGAAGAGGGCTTTGATGCCGTATTTATCGGATCCGGTGCAGGGCTTCCGAAGTTCATGGGTATTCCCGGTGAGCAGGCAAACGGAGTATTCTCTGCCAATGAGTACCTGACAAGAAGCAATCTGATGAAGGCATTTAATGAAGATTCCAATACTCCTATCATGAGAGGTAAGAAGGTTGCTGTTGTAGGCGGTGGTAACGTAGCCATGGATGCAGCAAGAACAGCACTCCGTCTTGGCAGTGAGGTTCATATCGTATACAGAAGAAGCGAGGAAGAGCTGCCTGCCAGAGTAGAAGAAGTACATCATGCAAAAGAAGAGGGCATTATCTTTAATCTGCTGACTAACCCGGTAGAGATTCTTGAAGATGAAAAGGGCTGGGTAAAAGGCATCCGCTGCATTAAGATGGAGCTCGGAGAGCCTGATGAATCCGGCAGAAGACGTCCTGTGGAGGTCCCTGGATCAGAGTTTGTGATTGATGTGGATACCGTTATTATGTCCCTTGGAACTTCTCCGAATCCGCTGATCTCTTCCACGACCAAAGGTCTTGAGATCAACAAGAGAAAATGTATTGTTGCAGCAGAAGAGAACGGACAGACATCCAAGGAAGGTGTTTATGCCGGTGGTGATGCGGTAACAGGAGCAGCGACTGTTATTCTGGCAATGGGTGCCGGAAAAGCAGGAGCAAAAGGCATTGATGAGTATTTGAGAAATAAATAAATGAAAAAAGAATTTGATCAGGAAAAAGCAAAAATTATTGTAACAATCCTTCCTTTTGTGCTGATCGTACTGGTTTTGTTTATCACTTTTGTGGTATCTGCTGTCAAAAATAAAAATAACAGTGAAAGCCGGGATGAAGATCTGCAGGAAAGCATTATGGATTATGCTGATGAGAATATGCCGGAGCAGAATGCAGGTGAGAAGCAGGAAATAGCAGCTGCAACTCCCGCACAGACCGGGGCGGAGGAGAAAACGGACGGGAAGGCAGATGCCTCCCCGATTCCGGAACAGACCCCCTATCAGGAAATTATGCAGAATGGTACTGTGGACTACAGCAAGATTACCTATGACAAAGATAGTCAGCTTAAGGAAATGATGGGGTACTGGGCTGACAGCAATCAGAAGGCACTGGATGATCTGGCATCCCTTGACCGCTTCCGGGCCATGAGCTACAGCCTGCGGGGTTCTACAGATTTCTACTATTATGGAGATAAGGACAGCAATGGACTTCCTTCCGGAACGGGAATTGCCGTTTATGCAGACAACCAGTATTATTATGGAACCTGGAAAGACGGAAAACGGGATGGCAAGGGAACCTTTATCCATTATCATGTGCATAATGACAGCAAAAATACAGATCTGTATACGTATCATCAGTACACGGGCGGATTTGCAAATGATCTGCCGGATGGAGAAGGATCCGAGCATTTTGATTTTAATACGGCGAATTTCAAGAAGGGGGAACGTTATGTGGGAAACCGGATCGGCAGTTACAGTGGTGGACTTCTGAACGGGGACTTCTATGTGACAACAACAGACCTGAATGACAAGATGGAGGAATGGGAAGGCACAGCCGACCATGGAACCTGGGTTTACCAGAATGCCAATAAGGATAAAAAGGGAAACCGCACTATTCTTGTGATGATCGGGGATGAAGAGAACTTTATATGGATGCAGCCGTCTGTAAATAAAAATATAGGGGTACCGTGTCTGATTTCGAAGTATAAAATAGCAGAGTGATCTGCGTCCTGGGGAGGTGTTTTTATGGCTTCGTATGTAAATAATACAGAGAAAGCAGAGAATAACAGGTCTTCTGCCTATACTCTGCTGATCGTGGGTATAGCTGGGTTTATTCTGGTTGTCCTTTATTTTCTGGATGTGATACCGGTCAGAGGACTGAACAAGTATATGATCAGCGGCGTTATGGGGGCGCTTTTTCTGCTTTTCATCATTATGGGCTGTGTTTCCTTGAGAAGTGCCAGAATATTTGAAAAGAAGGCCGGCAGTGAGAACAATCTGACAAGTGAGATCAAAAAGTGGTGTATGACCAATCTTTCAGCAAAGGCCATTGACGAATCACTGCACTTTGATCAGGAAGAGGAAGAAGCAAAGTATTTTGCCAGAACAGAAAGGGTAAAGGAACTGATTTCAGGAAAGTTTATGAATCTGGATCAGGATTATCTGGAACGGCTGGCTGATGAGATCTATGCATCCATTTTTGAAAAGAATGGGCAGGAAAAAGAAACGGATTTATGAAAATAACAGTTATCTGTGTAGGAAAAGTAAAAGAAAAATTTTACCGGGAAGCCATTACGGAATTCAGTAAGCGGCTTTCCGGCTACTGCAGGCTGGAGATCATCGAGGTTGCAGATGAAAAGACACCGGACAGTGCAGGAGAAGCGCTGGAGGAACAGATCAAAAAGAAAGAGGCATCCAGGATATTAAAATATATCAAAGAGGATGCTTTTCTTTTTACACTTGAAATCCAGGGGAAGCAATATGATTCCGTAGAACTTTCTGAGAGACTTGAAAAGCTGATGACGATGGGGAAAAGCCATATCCAGTTTGTGATCGGGGGTTCGCTGGGACTGCATGAGAGTGTGACAAAGAGGGCAGATGAGGCAATTTCTTTTTCCAGAATGACCTTTCCTCATCAGCTTATGCGGGTCATACTGCTGGAGCAGATTTACCGGAGCTTCCGTATCCTGTCAGGGGAGCCTTATCATAAATAAAGGAGAAGGGAGAATGTGACTATGCGCATGTATGATCTGATCATGAAAAAAAGAAACGGAGGCACACTTTCACGGGACGAGATTTTTTTTATGATTGAGGGTTACACAAAAGGGAATATCCCGGATTATCAGATGTCAGCCATGATGATGGCAATCTATTTTAACGGCATGAATGAAAAGGAGACAGCCGCACTTACCATGGCTATGGCAGAGAGCGGGGATCAGCTTGATCTGTCAGGCATTCAGGGAATCAAGGTAGATAAACACAGTACAGGTGGCGTGGGAGATAAGACGTCCCTTGCCCTGACGCCTATGGTCAGTGCCTGTGGTGTTAAGATTGCCAAGATGAGCGGAAGAGGACTTGGACATACCGGCGGCACCATTGACAAGCTGGAGAGCTTCCAGGGATTTTCTACTTCCTTAAGTGAAGAAGCATTTATCGACCAGGTGAACAGGATCGGAATTTCCATTATCGGACAGACAAAGAATCTGGCACCGGCCGACAAGAAGCTGTATGCCCTGCGGGATGTAACGGCCACAGTAGATAATATGTCACTGATCGCATCCTCTATTATGAGTAAAAAGCTGGCAGCCGGAGCAGATGCCATTGTCCTTGATGTGAAGACGGGAAGCGGTGCTTTTATGAAGGAAGAAGCAGATGCCATGCTGCTTGCCGGTGAGATGATGACGATTGGGAAAAATGCCGGAAGAAAGATGATGGCTGTGATCTCTGATATGGATCAGCCACTTGGAAATGCTGTAGGAAATGCCCTTGAGGTAAAGGAAGCGATCGAAACACTGAAGGGACATGGACCTGCGGATTTCACAGAGCTTTGCATGACACTTGGAAGCTGTATGCTTATGGTGGCAGAGATCGCAGAGAATGAGCAGCAGGCAAGAGAGATGCTGAAGGAGGCAGTTGACAGCGGAAAGGCACTTGATAAGCTGGCAGAGCTTGTGGAGGCACAGGGAGGCGATAAGAGGATGGTGTATGAAACTGATCTTTTGCCAAAGGCATCCAGTATTACACCACTTCTTTCTGAGAAGGACGGATATGTGGAAAAGATTCAGTGTGATGAGGTAGGGATCTGCTCTCTGATCCTTGGTGGCGGCAGGGAGACCAAAGAGAGTGCGATCGATCTTTCTGTAGGAATTGTCCTTACAAAGAAGGTGGGAAGTCATGTAAAGGCAGGAGAACCACTGGCCTATATTCATTCCAATGAGGAAGCAAAACGTCTTGCCTGTGAGGAACGGCTGCGGAAGGCATTTCATATTGGAGACAAAGTGAAAAAAGAAGGTGCGATCATACATCAGATCCTGAAGTAGTTCTGCCAGCTCTTTTTCTGTCATATAGTATAGCATGATGAAAAAAGAAAAAAAGAATCACAGAATGCAGATCCGGGAAAAAAGGGAGCTGGTGGTGGAGTCTTTAAAGCTTCCAAAGGATTCTCTCCTTGGGGCATCCATCATAACAGTGACCGGAGAAAATGATATTTTCGTGGAAAATTATAAAGGGATACTGCAGTATTCTGATGATCTGATCCTGCTGCAGGGAAAAAACAGAAAGATAGAACTGAAAGGAAAGAAGCTTACGATTTCCTACTATACTAATGAGGATATGAAGATCAGGGGAATGATCGAAACCATCAGTTTCCTGTAAGAGAGCCAAATTTAAGTTGTGAGGTATGGAATGCTGCAGTTGATTCGTTTCCTGAAGGGATATGTGAGGATCCGTCTTAGTGGGTATTCTCCGGAGCGGTTTATCAATTTATGTGGGAATCATAACATTCTGCTGTGGGATATACAGAACCACGGAAGCTTTTATACGATGTCAGTCAGCCTGAAGGCATTCCGGCAGCTGAAAAAGATCACAAGAAAGACAGGAACAAGGGTAGTCATAACTAAACGTTGTGGACTGCCCTTTCTTATGGTAAAGGTCCAGAAACGGAAAATTTTTCTTTCGGGTATTATCTTAAGTCTGCTTTTCTGGATCCTTATGTCAGGCTATGTATGGAATATCCGGGTCACAGGAAACCATTATGTGACAGAGGAGGTTCTTATGGATTTCCTGTCTGAAAACAATATTAAAACCGGAATGAAAAAAAAGCAGCTTGCCATGGAAGATGTGGAAAAGAAGATCAGGAATGAGTTTCCGGTTGTCACATGGACGTCTGCAAGAATGGACGGAACCAGTCTTGTGATCCAGATCAGAGAAAATGAAAAACTCCCGGAAATAAAAGAAGGGGAGGAAGGCACACCCGATGAGGGCTATGATCTGGTGGCTGACAGGGATGGTACGATCGTGGGCATGATCACAAGAAGTGGCAACCCTGTTGTTAAGGAAGGGGATATGGTACAGAAGGGAGATATTCTGGTAGAAGGATGTGTCCCGATCATGAATGAGAACGGAGAAGTAAAGAGATATGAATACTGCAGGGCTGATGCAGACGTTATGCTGTCTTTTTCTTTTGACAGGGAATGGAGGTTCCCGGAAAAATATGAGTACAGGGCATATACAGGAAGAGAGAAAAAAGGACTGTGGATGCTTGTAGGAAAAAGGGAATTTCATCTGGGTCTCCCGGGGAAAGCATACCGGGAAGGGGATTGTATCATGGAGACAGAGCAGATGCGGCTGTTTGGAAATTTTCTGATTCCCTTTTACCTGATTTCTGAAAAAAACAGGGAGTATGTTACAGAGGAAAGAATTTATGAACAGGCAGAGATCCGGAAGCAAATGGAGCATAAAATTCAGAAATTTGTAGAAACTTTAGAGGAAAAAGGGGTACAAAATATAAAAAAAGATGTTACAATAAAGAAATATAAGGGGATTTATGCCCTTATAGTGGAATTTGAAGTAACGGCACCATGCTCCGGGCTGCAGAAGACAGAGATCCGCATGACCGGAGAGGTGCAGGGAGAATAAATGGAAACAGGCGTGAGAGAAGTACAGGTGTCGGCCGGACATATCCAGAATCTGTTCGGACAGTTTGATAGAAATGTAAAGAAACTGGAGAGACAGTTTGACGTTTCGATTACCGACAGAAATGGGAAGATCATCATAAGCGGAGCAGACCGGAATGCTGAAATGGCCAAGAATGTACTGGAAGAGCTGAATGCTCTGTCAGAGAGAGGAAACAACATCGAAGACCAGAATGTTGATTATGCGATTGCCATGTGTATGGAAGAAAATAAAAGCGATGTATTACTTGAAATAGATAAAGACTGTATCTGCCATACGGTTTCCGGTAAACCTGTAAAACCGAAAACGCTTGGGCAGAAGCAGTATGTGGACAGCATACGTAAGAATATGCTTGTGTTCGGACTTGGACCTGCAGGAACCGGTAAAACCTATCTTGCCATGGCTATGGCAATCACAGCCTTCAAGAATCAGGAGGTAGAGAGGATCATCCTGACAAGGCCGGCAATCGAGGCAGGAGAAAAGCTTGGATTTCTGCCGGGAGACCTACAGAGTAAGGTAGATCCCTATCTTCGGCCTCTGTACGATGCCCTGTATCAGATCATGGGAGCAGAGTCCTTTATGAAAAATATGGAAAAGGGTTTGATCGAGGTGGCGCCCCTTGCCTATATGAGAGGAAGAACACTGGATAATGCCTATATCATCCTTGACGAAGCCCAGAATACAACACCAGCACAGATGAAGATGTTCCTGACGAGAATCGGTTTCGGTTCCAAGGTGATTATCACAGGAGATGCATCACAGAAGGATCTTGCACCGTCTTCTGTTTCCGGACTGGATATTGCGGTACGTGTACTAAAAGGAATTGATGATATTGCATTCTGTAATATGACAAGCAAGGATGTGGTAAGACATCCACTTGTACAAAAGATCGTTAAAGCTTACGAAGTATATGAAGCAAAGGAAAAAGACAGTGCAAAAAGCAGAGTGGGAAACAGAAGCAGAAAATCAGGTTATGGCAAAAGAAAAGATAATTGACAGTATCAGGAAGCTGCTGTTGTTTTTCCTCACTGTGCTTTCTGCAGCATTTGCAGCTTATCTTTATCAGAAAACAGTATATGAAATTGCAGAAACAGTTGTTTTCACGTCAATTGCAGCAGGCGGAATGCTGTTTCAGATGGCAGAGAAGGAACATACGGAAAATACCGGCCGGTTTTTTTTGTTATATCTGCTCTTTCTGATATTAAGTGTGTTTTTTCCACTGATCCCTGAAGGGGGATATCCTTATTTGGCCGTTTTCACTGGACTGATGCTTTTTTCGGATCGGATGACTGCCATGAGCGCTGGAAGCACACTGCTGCTTATCAGTGTTCTGCTTTGCAGTGACGGAGATGCGGTACTGTTTATCATGTACTTTGTGATCGGCATGGTGGGAGTTTATCTTTTCTACGGACTGGATGAAAGCTTTCAGGTGGGAAGGCCGCTGCTTTGTTCATTACTGCTGCAGTTTGTATGTCTGAGTGTATGGGAGATCCTGCTGGCAAATGATGGCTTTTCCATGGAAATGCTGATCGTACCGGCATTTAATACGCTGGTCAGCCTGATTCTTATGGTAATTCTGCTGAAGCTGTTTAGTTTTTCAATCATATATCGCACCAGAGATGCTTATATGGATGTGAATGACCCGGAATGCCCGCTCCTTGTTAGACTGAAGGAGCAGTCCAGAGAGGAATATTTTCATGCGATCCATACGGCATATCTGTGTGAACGGATCGCATCAAAACTCTACATGAATGCAGCCGCAGCCAAAGCAGGGGGATATTATCACAAGATAGGGGTACTGCAGAATGATAATTCCTATGAAGCCGTGGAAGGTATTCTGGCGGAATATCATATGCCTGGACAGGCACTGCAGATACTGAAGGAATATCTGCAGCCTGATATACCAATACGTTCCAGGGAAACAGTAGTACTTCTGTTTGCAGATACCATGATATCGTCAATCAGCTATCTCTTCAAAAAAAACAAAGAGGCAGTACTTGATTATGACAAGCTGGTTGAGGCAGTTTTTCAGAAAAAGTTAAGCAGTGGTATCCTGAACCAGAGTGAGATCTCTATTGGAGATCTGGAACAGATGAAAAAAATATTAGCAGGAGAACAGCTATACTATGACTTCTTACGTTGAAAATGAAACTGAGATGACATTTCCTTTTGACTGCAGGGAAATTCTGGAAAGTGTTATGGAGGAGGTTCTTACAAGTGAGAACTGCCCCTATGAAGCACAGGTCAATCTGCTGATCACAGATAATGATGGAATACAGGAATATAACAGACAGTTCAGGGACAAGGATATGCCGACGGATGTTCTGTCGTTTCCCATGATCCCCTTCAGGACGGAGGCTGATTTTTCTGTTGCAGAAGAGGCAGAGGCAGATTATTTTGATCCTGACAGTGGGGAGCTTATCCTTGGAGATATCATTATTTCTGCAGAGCGGGTATTTCAGCAGGCAGAGAGCTTTGGCCACTCACCCAAAAGAGAATTTGCTTTTCTTACAGCTCACAGCCTGCTTCACCTGTGCGGGTATGATCATATGGTGCCGGAAGAGGCGGCAGTTATGGAAAAGAAGCAGGAAGCTGTGCTTGAAAAACTGGGAATAACAAGAGATATTTGATAAATAAGGAGTACTTATGAGCAGAAAGGGAAAAGAGGCAAAGGGGAGAAGAAAGGAAAGCTACTGGACAGTTCTGATCTTTACCTGCATTGCCAGTCTGGTCCTCCGGATTCCCCTGATTTATATGACAGGGGAAAAAGGAGTTGCGTTTGGCAGCTTTGCCATAGAATTATATGTAGCAGCGGGCTGCTTCTTTACGTATGGATTTTCGTCAGCAACAGCTTCACTTGTCAGGTACCGTGTCAGACGAGAACAGTATGGAAACGCCGCCAGAGTCCTGAAGAATGCATTGATTGCCGGGACTTTTGTAGGTATTCTGTGCAGTGCGCTTCTGACCTTATCCGGACCGGAATTTGCAAAAAATGTACTGCACCAGCCGGTTGCAGGTATGTGCATCAGTATCATGGCACCGGCGATTGTGTTTGAGATCATGACAGGAGTATGGAAGGGGTATTTTGAAGGAAATGGATCGCATATTCCCTCTTCTCATTCCATCGTCATAAAATCAGTAGTTATGATCACTGCGTCCCTGATCAGTACAGGGATCCTTTACAGATATGGGCAGAAGGTATCTGCACTTCTGCAGGACAGCATTTATGCAGCTGCATATGGTGCGATTGGTATCAGCATCGGTATTCTGATCTCTTCCGTTGTAGGTTTCCTGCACATATTATTCGTATTTCTGATTTACCGTAAGAGCAGTGGCAGGAAGGAGCAGCTGAAAAATCAGGACAGAGGGCAGCACATTTTTCGTATGCTGATGGGCACAGCACTGCCATTTATGATATATGCCCTTCTGGGAAGAGGGATTCTTTTGCTGGATGGTATCCTTTTTATCAGACAGAAAGAGGGTACGGCTGATACTGTTCTTTTATGGGGAAATTATTATGGAAAGTGTCTGCCGGTGCTGGGGATCATGATTCTTTTCTGTATTCTTTTTCATGAAGGGTATATCAGAAGGATTATCTATTTTATGGACAGAGAAGAATTCCGTATGGCCAGGGAAAGAATGGCAGAGTTTATGCAGCACATCATCTTGATTTCATTTCCGGTGGCTGTATTTACAGCGGTGTTTTCTGAAAATCTGCTGAATCTGTTCTTTAAGGGAAACAATGCATCACTGGCACAGGCGGTAGCGACAGGAAGTATCCTGATCCCGTTATTTGCTATAAGCTATGCATGTGCGGAATTACTGGTCAGAATGAGAAAAATGCGATATGTACTCAGTCTGGAGGGGATTGCAGCGATCACTCACGGTATCCTGATGATTGTTTTGCTGCAGAGTACGGGAGATTCCCTGTTTGGTATTTTGATCGCACAGATTGTACCACTTGCAGTTTTTACTGTGCTGTCTTTTATACTGGTGCTCAGGGGTATCCAGTACAGGATAGATTATATGAGAAGACTGGCTTTTCCGGCAGCAACGGCTGCAGCAGCCGGGCTGGTATGTCTGGCATTCAACAAGCTGCTTAGTTCTTTTGCAGGAAGTACGGTATCCATGATCATTTGCATTCCTGTAGGGATTGTGATCTATATTATATTACTTCTTATATTAAAAGCAATAAGTGAGGAAGAGATCCAAAAGCTTCCTCTTGCGGGAATGATTCTGTTTATTGGAAAACTGACAAGGCTCCTGTAGTATAGAATCGGATATTTTGGCTGATACTGTTTATAAAAAGGAATAGTAAAAGGTGAATTGCTATGAAATTTGTAAAACGTATCAGCCTGTTTTTTATCTATCCGGCTGTCATGTTTACGATAGGTGCCTTTTCCGGGGGGATGGCAGAGCGTTTTTTTTATCCTGGAGAAGGAACAACTGTAAAGGAAAAGCAGAAAGAAACAGAAGAAGAATCAGAAGATACTGTGATAGAAACAGGATATCAGAAGACACCGGTTCTGACAGCTGATACAGACTATATCGTTATGACCTATGATGCTTTTACTGGGGAAATGTCAGAAAAGGAAGAAAATGCGCCGCAGAAATATGTAGGACTGACCAGGGAAGAGCTGCAGCAGGAACTTGAGCTTTATGAAAAGAGTCCTTCTCTGACGGATCAGGAAGAAGGTCTGTCCGGTGTTGAACTGTTATCCTTTTCCGGAGACCGAGTCGTTGTACGGAAGAATTATGAAAAAGCTGAAGAAGGATATTATCTTGTTTGTGAAGACCACAAGGTGGTTGTGTACGACAGAAGTCTGACGCATATGTATCTCAATACAGGGATCCTTCTTGAAAATCTGCCATGGGAGCTTCAGAATGAGATCATTCATATGAAGTTGATCAGGACAGAGAGTGAATTGTATCACTTCCTGGAATCTTATTCGAGCTGATGGGAATGGAGAAAAGATGAAAATTGCAATTATAGGCGGCGGAGCGTGCGGAATGATGGCAGCGATAGCTGCGGCAGAGCAGAAAGCAAGTGTGACTGTCTTTGAAAAGAATAATAAAGCTGGTAAGAAGATTTTAGCGACCGGTAATGGAAAATGTAACTTCAGTAATCTTGATTTTCATATGGGAATGTATTACTGTAAGGATAAATCAAAACTGGAAAACTTCTTTCATGAATTTTCCTGTCAGGATATGATCAGATTCCTTGAGGAGAACGGAATCCTGATCAGAGAAAGGAATGGTTATCTTTATCCTTATACAGAACAGGCAGCAACGATCAGGGATGTGCTTGAGAGAAACCTTGAAAAACATCATGTAAGAGTTCTGTGTGAGACAGAGATAACAGAGGCCTGTTTTCATCAGAAGAAACAGCAGTTTCTTGTCAGATATGAAAAGAAGGAAGAGGCTTTTGACAGACTGATCCTTGCCTGCGGAAGTCCTGCATCCTTGAAAAAGGGAATGGATTTTTATGGCTATCGTCTGGCTAAAGGCTTCGGGCACCATCTAAATCCAGTAGTCCCGGCACTTGTACAGCTTCGGTGCAGCGATCCTTTTCTGAAGGAAGCAGCAGGGGTCCGGACAAAAGCACGCATCACATTATTGGCAGATGGCAGGAGGCTGGCAGAAGAAGAAGGAGAATTGCAGCTTACTGATTATGGGATTTCCGGGATTCCGGTGTTCCAGTTCAGCAGGGTAGCAGGATATGCTCTTCTTGAAAAAAGAAAAGTGACAGCGGAGATAAATCTTCTGCCGGAATTTACAGAGGAAGCCTTTGAAGAAATGGTCATTGACCGTTATGAAAAGCTGAATGGATATAAAATTTCTGATTTTGTGCTTGGACTTACAAACAGTAAGCTGAATGGAGCCATACTGCATCTGCAGGGATTAAAAAAGGAGCTGGAAATAAAGGAGATCGGGCTCTCCGGAACCAGAAAGCTGATGTCCTGCTACAGGAAGCTTACCGTACATATTGAACAGTCAAATGGTACAGAACATGCACAGGTCTGTGCAGGTGGTATTCCACTGGAGGAAGTGTCGGAACATCTGGAGTCCCTGAAACAGAAGGGGCTGTATCTTGCCGGAGAGCTTTTGGACGTGGATGGGAAGTGCGGAGGCTATAATTTACAGTTCGCCTGGACAAGCGGTGTCATAGCTGGAAGAAGTGCAGCCAGAAGGCAATGATCTGAAAAGACCGTTACAGGGAATGTTGATACGAAAACTTTAGTTAGGAAATACAATAAGGAACTAGAAATGCTCAGAATCAGTCAATTAAAACTGCCGATCACCCATACAAAAGAAGAACTGGAACAGAAGATCCGGAAGGTGCTGCGGCTTTCAAAAACACCGTCCTATACAATCTTACGCAGGTCTGTAGATGCCAGGAAAAAGCCGGAGCTGTTTTTTCAGTACAGTATAGATGTAGAAGCAGAAAAGGAAGATCAGGTTTATAAACGTTGTGACAGGAAACAGGTCATGCAGATGGAAAGATCAGAATATCATTTCCCAGTACAGGGTTATCAGGGGAAAGAGAGACCGGTTATCATTGGTGCAGGACCTGCAGGACTGTTCTGCTGTTATATGCTGGCGGAAGCCGGTTTTAAGCCTGTTCTGTTAGAACGGGGAAAATCAGTAGAGGAACGTACCTGTGATGTCCGGAAGTTCTGGGAGACGGGAGTTCTTGATACACAGTCCAATGTGCAGTTTGGAGAAGGCGGTGCAGGGACCTTTTCAGATGGCAAGCTGAATACCCTGGTAAAGGATAAATCAGGACGGAATCGTAAGGTACTTTCCATCTTTGTCAGGGAAGGGGCACCGGAAGAAATATTATATGATTATAAACCCCATATCGGAACGGATGTATTATATCATGTTATTCAGAATATGCGGAAAACCATCCTTGAAAATGGGGGTGAGATCCGCTTTCAGTCCAAAGTGACGGATCTGCTGATAGAGAATGGGAGGATCACCGGTGTTGAGATCAATAACCATGAGACACTGAAAGCTTCTTATGTGGTACTGGCGCCCGGACACAGTGCAAGGGATACCTTTGCAGCACTGCAGAAAATGAAGGTGCCCATGGAGCCAAAGCCCTTTGCAGTAGGATTCCGGGTAGAGCATCCACAGAAGCTGATCAACCATGCCCAGTATGGAATGGATGAAAATGAGATCCTTGGCAGTGCACCCTATAAGCTGACAGCATCCGTGGATGGAAGAGGGGTATATTCCTTCTGTATGTGTCCTGGAGGATATGTGGTAAATGCTTCTTCGGAAGAGGGACATCTGGCTGTGAATGGGATGAGCTATTATGAACGGGACAGTAAAAATGCCAACAGTGCTGTGATTATTACTATTGATCCTTCTGATTATGGAGATGGGACAGACCCGTTGTCAGGTGTGGCTTTTCAGCGGGAACTGGAAAGAAGGGCATATCTTGCAGGGAATGGAAGAGTGCCGGTAGAGCGTCTTGGCACGTTCAGGGAAGCCGTCCTGCCGGGAGAAGCTGACGAAAAAACTGATGTGTCAGGGACAGATGCATCACAGGCATTTGACAGGAAAGAGAAATGCGCAGAGCATGTTCCACCAGATTTTTCTCCATGTATCAAAGGAGCGTGGGCATTTGGAAAGGTACATGATATACTTCCAAAGGAGCTTTCCAGGGATTTTGTCCGTGGCATGGAGGATTTTTCAAGAGTGATTCCGGGATTTTCAGACAGCAGTGTCCTGATCGAAGGGGTGGAAAGCAGAACCTCATCCCCGGTCAGGATCCTTCGGGATGAACGTCTGGAATCTGATATCAGAGGATTATTCCCGTGTGGAGAGGGTGCCGGTTATGCCGGGGGTATTACTTCTGCCGCTATGGATGGAATAAAGGTTGCTGAAGAAATTGCAGGGAGGATTGCCTATGGAGAACAAAAGCAGGATGCACAAACAGGGTATCAGAAGTAAGTATCTTGGATATCGGGATGCTCTGGGGGCAGAGGTACGGCTCCAGAAGAGTATGCAGATCTGGGAGAACATCAGAAAACAGCCGGAGTTTCAGGAGGCTGAGAATGTACTTGTCTATATGGATTACCGCAGTGAGGTGATGACGACCGGACTGGTTGAGGAGATGTTTCTGTCGGAAGCGCCAAAGCATGTTTTCGCACCTGTGGTAGAGGGAATGACAATTTCTTTTTATGAAATCAGATCCCTATCTGACCTTCATGCAGGCTATCAGGATATCCGGGAACCACAGGGGGATAAGGAAAAACTGTTCACAGAGGAAATAGCAGGGCAGAAGACACTTGTGCTGGTACCTGGCTCTGTATTTGACAGATCCGGAAACAGGATGGGTTATGGAAAGGGATTCTATGACAGATTCCTTAAGGCTTTTCCCTCTGTAAAAAGTGCGGGACTCGCCTTTGATGTACAGATTGCACCGGTTACAATACCCTGTGAGGAACAGGACAGAAGGGTGGATATGGTGATCACGGAATCTGAAGTGATCAGACATATCTGAGAGAAAGGGGAAGTATATGACAGCTTTACAGGAAACAGGGCAGAAAGCCGTGCAGGCAAAATATGAGGTACAGAAGCTTGCTGAAAAGGAGAAGAACCGGGCACTGCTTACGATAGCAGAAGCCCTTGTGACAGAGACAGACAGGATCCTTGCGGCTAATGAAAAGGATCTTGCAAGAGCAGAAGAAAAGGGAATGAAGGCAGGATTGATCGATCGTCTCAGACTGACAGAAGAGAGAATAAAAGGAATGGCAGAAGGGATCGAAAAGGTAACACAGCTGCCGGATCCTGTAGGAGAGCTGCTGGAAACCATTCACAGACCCAATGGTCTTGTAATCGAAAAGAGAAGAGTGCCGCTGGGAGTTGTCGGGATCATCTATGAATCCAGACCAAATGTGACGGCAGATGCTTTTTCGCTTTGCTTTAAAAGCGGCAATGCCGTAATATTAAAGGGTGGCAGTGATGCTCTTTATTCCAATAAGGCGATCGTTTCCGTGATCCGTGAAGGACTTGAGAAAAGCGGTGTGACAGAGGATGCAATTTCCTTTATTGATGTCACAGACCGGGCGGTGACCATGGAATTTATGAAAATGAAGGAATATGTGGATGTCCTGATTCCGAGAGGTGGAGCCGGACTGATCCGCAGTGTGGTGGAAAACAGTACCATACCGGTTATCGAAACAGGTACCGGGAACTGTCATATTTATATTGATGAGGATGCAGACCTTGCAAAGGCTATTCCCATTATCATCAATGCCAAGACCCAGCGCCTTGGCGTATGCAATGCCTGTGAATCTCTGGTAGTCCATGAAAAGATCAGGGAAAAGCTGCTTCCAGATCTGGCAAAAGCACTTTCTGAAAAGAGTGTGGAGATCCGGGGAGATGAGAAAATCGGTGAAGTGATCAATTGTGTACCGGCCACAGAAGAGGACTACGGAACAGAATATCTGGATGCCATTATCTCTATGAAAACGGTAAAGAATGTAGACGAGGCTATTGCTCATATCAATAAATATAATACGAAGCATTCTGAGGCGATCATTACAGAAAACAGGGAGCATGCAGAGAAATTCCTGAATGAAGTGGATGCAGCCTGTGTTTATGTAAATGCCTCTACCAGGTTTACTGATGGATTTGAATTTGGCTTTGGTGCTGAGATCGGGATCAGTACCCAGAAGCTCCATGCAAGAGGCCCTATGGGACTTAGAGAGCTGACCAGCTATAAATACAGAATTACCGGTAACGGTCAGATCAGACCGTAATAGAACAGGGACGCAGACAGGTCAGACCTTCTGCGTCCCTGTATTCTATTGTGCCTTTACTTCTTTCCAGTAATCGTTATAAAGAGCATCACCCTCTTCACCAAGATACTGGAAGGTTTCCAGATTCTGGTAATCAGAGAAATCTGGGAATGCGATGGAGGAGTTTTTGATATCCTCATCCTCGATCAACTCACGGGCAGCCATGTTGGGGGTAGAATAGGTGATGTATTTAAAATTCATCAGGGCAATATCCTCCCGGCACATGAAGTTGATAAAGGCCTCTGCATTTTCCTTATTGGATGCGTTCTTCGGGATCACCCAGCTGTCGATCCAGACATTTGTGCCTTCCTTCGGGATCACATATTCAAGATCAGGATTTTCTCTCTGCGTATAGATAGCTTCCCCGGAATAGATCACACCGATGGCAGCTTCATTGCCGATCATTTTATCTCTGACCTGGTCGATGACATAGGCCTGCACAAGGGGCTTCTGGGTGATCAGAGAATCTCTGGCAGCAGCAAGCTGGCTTTCATCCAGGGTATTCATGGAATAGCCGTTCAGCTTCAGGGCTACCATGAAGGCATCTCTGACAGAATCCTGCATCAGAATGCTGTCTGCGTATTTTTCATCCCAGAGAATGGACCAGCTGTCTACCGGCTCATCCACCATGGTCTTGTTATACAGGATGCCAACAGTTCCAAAGCAGTATGGAACGGAATATTTATTTTCCGGGTCAAATTCCCTGGACTGTTCAAAGTACTGGTCACCGATATTTTTCACATTGGGGATATTGTCAAAATTGATCTCGGCAAGAAGATCATTCTGGATCATCTTCTGGATCATATAATCGGATGGGCAGATCACATCATAGGCAGTGGCACCGGCCTCAACCTTGGGATACATGATCTCATTGGTCTCAAATTCATCATAAACCACATGGATTCCGGTTTCTTCCTCAAACATGGTCAGAGTATCAGGATCGATATATTCTCCCCAGTTGTAGACAACAACTTCACCGTTTTCACTTTTTGCAGCGCCGCAGCCTGTCAGCAGCAGGGAAAAGGTAAAGGAAAGGCAAATGGCAGCAAGTAATTTCTTTTTCATTGTTGTAGTATCTCCTTCATCATAAATAAAATATATCTTAGGCTTTCTGCTTTTTGTCAGCAGGCGCTTTATTGATCAGTAAGAGCAGGATCAGTACCGTTATAAAGATCAGTGTGGAAAGGGCATACATTTCCGGCTTGATCCCTTTTTTGACTTCGGTATAGATCTTGGTGGAAAGGGTATCCACACCGGCACCCTTGGTAAAGTGGGTGATGATAAAATCATCCAGTGACATGGTAAATGCCATCAGGAAGCCGGATAGGACACCGGGCAGGATATCCGGCAGTACTACTTTGAAAAAGCTGTATACAGGCCCTGCACCAAGATCCAGGGCAGCCTCGTAGGTACTGGTATTAAACTGCTTCATCCTCGGCATGACACTTAGGATTACATACGGGATGCAGAAGGTAATATGGCTTAACAGGATCGTTCCATAGCCAAACTTAAGTCCTAGACTTAAAAAGAGCAGCATCAGGGAAATACCGGTTACGATATCCGCATTCAGCATGGGGATATTAGTGATCCCCATCCAGATGGCTCTGGATTTCTTTTTCATATTGATAATGGCAATGCAGGCAATGGTTCCGATGACGGTAGCTGTCAGGGAAGCAATGAGAGCAATGGTAAGTGTATTGAGCAGGGCATTCATAATGGCATCATTCCGGAACAGGGAAACATACCATCTGGTAGTAAAGCCGCCCCATTTTGCCCTTGTCCTGCTGGCGTTAAAGGACAGAACGATCAGTGTGACAATGGGCGCATATAAAAAGAGAAAGATCAGAAACACATAAAACTTTTTAGCAGCCGTTTTGATCATAATACAGAACCCTCCCCCTCTTTATCGAAGATTGCAGAAACGATCATGTTCAGCAGGATAAACAGCATCAGGACGATGGAAAGTCCACTTCCAAGATGCCAGTTGCTGGCCTGTGTAAATTCCTGTTCTACGACATTGCCGATCAGAAGAACCTTACTTCCCCCAAGGAGATTACTGATCACGAAGGTTGTCAGTGCAGGGATAAATACCATGGTAATACCACTGATGATGCCAGGGAGTGTCAGGGGAAGCATTACCTTGAAAAATACCTGGATCGGCCCTGCACCAAGATCCCTGGCGGCATTGATCACGTTTTCATCAATCTTGGCAAGGGCATTATAAATCGGCAGTACCATAAAAGGCAGGAAATTATATACCATGCCAAGGACGATGGCCTGCGGCGTATTGATGATATTTAAAGCCGGCAGATGCAGGAAAGAAAGGATACTGTTGATCACGCCGGTCTTTTCGAGCAGTGTCTGCCAGGCAAGGGTACGCAGCAGGAAATTCATCCACATGGGAAGGATGAAGATAAATACGATCACGCTGTGCTGGCCGCCTTTCCTGCTGCACAGGATCATGGCAAGCGGGTAAGAGAGCAGCAGACAGATCACAGTTGCGATCAGGGACAGAAGGAGCGAGAGCCATAATGCCTTGCTGTGTTCCCTTGTTGTGACTGCTATGATATTTTCCAAGGTAAAGGCACCACTTTTATCTGTCAGACCGTAATAAAACACCATGCATAAAGGAATGATGATGAACAGCACGGACCAGAAAAAGTAGGGAGTACCAGGCAGTTTTTTGCGAAAGTTATTCATCGATCTTTACAGCCTCCTCATCTTCAGATGCAGGCTTGTGCATGATCTGGATATTAAAAGGATCCACATCAATACCAACCTGTGTGCCTACAGGATACATACCGGTAGAATGGACAAGCCATTCATAGCCATCAGGGGTGGTGACCTCCATTTCATAGTGGACACCCTTGAAGATCAGATGGGTTACGATACCGGCCAGTCTTCCGTCTGCAGGAGAAGAGAGGATGATATCCTCAGGGCGGATCACAACGTCAACGGGACGGTTTGTCCCAAAGCCGGTATCCACACAGGGAAACCTTGCAGAAAGGATCTCTACCAGCTTATCCTCGATCATGATGCCGCCGATGATATTACTATCGCCGATAAAGTCAGCAACAAAAGCATTCTCGGGCTCGTTATAGATCTTTTCAGGAGAACCGATCTGCTGGATATAGCCCTGATTCATGACCACGATCGTATCAGACATAGTGAGCGCTTCTTCCTGATCATGTGTGACATAGATGAAGGTAATGCCAAGCTCATTTTTTAGACGGATCAGCTCATACTGCATATCCTGTCTGAGCTTTAAGTCAAGGGCACCAAGGGGTTCATCCAGAAGAAGAACCTTGGGTTCGTTGACAATAGCTCTTGCGATAGCGATGCGCTGCTGCTGGCCGCCGCTTAAGGAATCAGGCATACGGTTGCCGTAGCCTTCCAGATTCACTAATTTCAGGGCATAGGTGATCTTGTCGTTAATATAGGACTTTGATTTATTCTTGATTTTCAGACCAAAGGCGATATTTTCAGCAATGGTCATATGGGTAAAAAGGGCATACTTCTGGAATACGGTGTTTAACTGCCGTTTGTTTGGCGGAAGCTTTGTGATATCCTGATCATCAAAGATCACATGACCCCGATCAGGTGTTTCAAAACCGCCCAGGATACGCAGGGTAGTGGTCTTGCCGCATCCGCTTGGCCCAAGGAGAGTCAGAAATTCATTTTCACGGATATAGAGATTTAAATCGTCCAGGATCATCTGGCCGTCAAAGGATTTGGTAATATGCTGCAGATCGATTAATTTCTTGTTCATTACGGTTCTCCTTGTTGGATTTATGGTTTAAAAACTGGGGGGTGTACTGACCCAGATCAGTGTTGCACCGGTTTTTTCACTGGCTCTGATGTAGTGTGTGGTATTAGCAGTAAAGTAAAAGGATTCTCCTTTTCTTACACGGATGATACGGTTTCCGAGGATCAGACAGATGCTGCCGGACAGTACGTAACCGAATTCTTCTCCCTCATGAGGGTTGTCCGGGTAAGTAGAGCCTCCTTTTTCCAGTGTAATACGGATCGGCTCCATCATATTTTTCTGTGCATTCGGGATGATCCATTCAATCCGGTTACCGAGAGCTTCATCTGTTTTTTCAAAATAATCGGTTTCCTTAAAGCTGATCTGGTCATCATCAGAGTCATTAAAAAAGTGCTTCAGGTCAGTGCCAAGACACTGCAGGATATCGATCAGTGTGGCAATGGAGGGAGAAGTTAAGTCCCGCTCCAGCTGGGAAATGAAGCCTTTTGACAGCTCACAGCGGTCAGCAAGCTCCTCCTGTGTGAGATTTTTCTGGATACGAAGATCTTTTATTTTTTTTCCAATTTCCATAAATACTCCAGTCTGCCAGCACAAGAGTGATGAAGAAATAATAAACTTGAAGTTTACTTTTACTAAACTGGCACTGCCATTTATTATACATACAGATAAAGGAAAGTCAACAGATTTTACAGGAAAATTACAAAATAAAAAAAGAGGTTTATTTTGATTGATTTGAGGCAGGACAGGAGATATAATAAACGCAGACGAAAGGAAGAAACTTTCATGTCTGACGATATCCAGAAAGAAGCAGGAAGGACACGACTATGAGTAAAGGAAAATATGTAGCGTATGTATCCGCTTATACCTCTGGCAACCAGAGTAGCTGCGGAATTCGAATTTATGATGTGGATATGAACCATGGAAGGTTTACAGAAAAGGACAGAGTAGAGATCACCAATTCTTCTTATGTGACGATTTCCCATAACCAGAAGTATCTTTATTCCATTACCGACTTTGGTGTAGAGGCTTACCGGATCCTGAAGGATGGTACGCTTGAAGCAATCAACCGGGCATCCATCAATGGAATGAGAGGATGTTATCTTTCTACTGATTATGATGATAAGTTTTTATTTGTTGCAGGCTATCATGATGCCAAGCTGACGGCACTCCGTGTTAATTCTGATGGCTCTGTCGGTGAGATCACAGATGAGATCTTTCACAGAGGACTTGGCAGCATTGCAGAGCGGAATTTCAGGCCGCATATCAGCTGTGTGAAGATGACAAGGGATAACAGATATCTGTGTGCTGCAGATCTGGGAATGGATCATATTGTTGTTTATGAACTGGATCATGAGAGCGGCAGGCTCCAGCAGGTTGATATTATCAGAAGTGAGCAGGAATCGGCACCACGGCATCTGAAGTTTTCCAAGGATGGCAGATATATGTATGTGGTACATGAGCTAAAGAATTATATAGATGTATATCATTATTACATAGATGAACATCATGATTCACCGGAATTTGAGAAGATACAGACCATTTCCACACTGAATGACTATCATGCAGGCGGATCCGCAGCCAGTGCACTGAACATATCTGATGATTTCCAGTATCTGGTAAGCTCCAATGCCGGTGATAACAGCGTAGTGGTTTATAGGATCGACCAGAGAAATGGTATGCTTGAGAAGCTGTTCTGTCTGCCGATCAGTGGAGATTATCCGAAGGATGCGACAATGTTCCCTGACAATAAGCACCTTGTTTCACTGAACCATGAATCCAATACCATGACATTTTTTACCGTGGATTTGAAAAAAAATATTATTGTGATGAACGGGAAGGAAATTGATGTTGACCAGCCGAACTGTGTAATCTTCCATAAGCTCACATCAGAAGAACCGTAAGAAAAGACAGGAGATCTGCCAGAAGGCTTCTGGCAGATTAAGACTGATAGAAATCTACCAGATAGTCAAGCCTTGCTGTCATGTTTTTCATGCAGGCATCTAGGATGGTAAGGGCAGTCATACACTCCACCACCACAACTGCTCTTGGAACAACAACGGGGTCATGGCGGCCTCTGATCTCAAGCTCTGTATTTTCGAGGGTATTTGTTACCGTATGCTGTTTCTGGAAGATGGAAGGTGTTGGCTTGAAGTGTGCCCGGAGAATAATCTCTGAGCCGTCACTGATGCCGCCAAGGATACCTCCTGCATGATTTGTCTTCTTTTTGATCTGACCATGATCTGCATAGAAAGCATCATTATTTTCAGACCCCTTTCTGGAAGCAGCCGCGATTCCGTCACCAATCTCTACTGCCTTCACAGCACCAATAGACATCACAGCCATGGAAAGCATGGCATCGAGCTTCTCAAATACCGGATCACCAATCCCGGCAGGAACACCACTTACCACACATTCTACTACGCCGCCGGCAGAATCGTGTTCTTTCATGCACTGTGCAAGGAAAGCACTGGCTCTTGCATCTGCCTCTCTGTCAGGCATACAGGTTGAAGTTTCGGAGATTGCTGACGGATCAAAATGATCGTCGGAAATGGAAACAGGACCGATGGATCTTGTATAGGCTGTCAGATGTATTCCCATGGAAGAGAGAATTTTGCTTGCAATAGCACCGGCAGCTACCCGTGCTGCGGTTTCTCTGGCTGAGGATCTTCCGCCCCCTCTGTAATCCCGAAATCCAAATTTGGAATCAAAGCTGAAATCAGCATGACCTGGTCTGTAGGTAACTGCGATCTCACCATAATCTGAGGAACGCTGGGAAGTATTGGGGATCATCATGGCAATAGGTGTACCGGTAGTTTTTCCCTCGAAGACACCGGAGAGGATCTCAACCTGATCATTTTCCTTTCTGGGTGTGGAGATCTTCGTCTGACCGGGCTTCCGCCTGTCAAGAAAAACCTGGATATCATGCTCGGAAAGTGAAAGACCTGCGGGACAGCCGTCTACGATGACACCGAGAGCTTTGCCGTGGGATTCTCCAAATGTTGTGATTTTAAAAAGCGTTCCAAATGATGAGCCTGCCATGGATGTATCCTTTCCCTGATTTATAATCTGAAGTATTCTGTTAATTTTTATTAACATAGTGCAGTATGATATTGATTATATCGAAAATTTATAACAGGTGCAACTTATTTTATAAAACCCCTGTACAAATGTTATAGTTGTGTATTATGATAAAAGTGTGTGTAAAAGCATGGAATTACGAAAAAATGATACATGGTGGACAAATGAAAAGGTCGTTAAAAGAACGGGTTTTAGATTATTTCATTTATATGGGCAGAAAAAGCAGGCTGCTGAAAATACCGGCTATCATCGGACTTGCTGTAAGTATCTGGTTCTTCAGGGTTGTTGAATATTTTAAGGGTGGCACCAAACGTTTTACCTGCGTGATGTTTATCCTGCTTTGTTTCATGGCGGGAAACAGCTTTGCCTATCCGGTATTCCAGAAGGACAGTGGCTTTGTGGATGGAGAAAAGGGGCAGGTAGAGGCTGTGTCGGAGGATGATTCCATATCCTTTGCAGATCAGGATGAGGGAAAGGATCCTTTTGCGGAAGAAGAGCAGAAAGAAATCCTGGACAGTCATGGTACCTCCGCAGAATATCAGTATTCCCTGTCAGAGATCCTGGATGAAGACAAGCTGTCTGAAATGCAGATCAGTAACGAAAATACAGACAGTGCTGCAGAAGAGGTGAAAGGATTTTCAGCAGATGACTGGAAGCTGATCCTGATCAACAAGCAGCATCCGCTTCCAGATGATTATGAACTGACTCTTGGCAATATCATGACGATCAAGGGAACGATGAAGTGCGATGAAAGGATTATAGAGGAGCTGCTTGTCATGATGCGGAATGCTGAGAATGAGGGGGTGACGCTTGCTATCTGTTCGCCTTACAGGGATCTGAATTACCAGGAAGGACTGTTCAACAGAAAAATAGAAAATTATATGAAAAAGGGAATGACTTATATGGAAGCCTATACACTGGCTTCCCAGGCGGTAACAGTACCGGGAGCCAGTGAACATCAGGCAGGACTTGCCTTTGACATTATTTCCAATGATTATGTAACTCTGGATGAAGGTTTTGCAGAGACAAAAGCTGGACAGTGGCTTTCGGAGAACAGCTGTAAGTATGGCTTTATCCTCCGCTATCCCAAGGGAAAAGAAGATATTACCGGGATTGAATTTGAACCATGGCATTTCAGATATGTTGGCAGGGAAGCTGCAGAAATCATAAATAAAGAAGGGATTACCCTGGAGGAATTCTGGGATAAATATTTATAGGTGCTGTTATGTATAAAGTATTGAAGCAGGAAGGCAGAGCTAAAAGAGGAGAACTGACCACTGTACACGGAGTGGTACAGACACCGGTTTTTATGAATGTCGGAACGGTAGCGGCGATCAAAGGAGCCGTATCTACGGAGGATCTTGAGGGAATCGGGACACAGATAGAACTGTCAAATACCTATCATCTCCATGTCAGACCGGGAGATGAGATCGTAAAGAAGATGGGAGGACTGCACAAGTTCATGTCCTGGAACAAACCGATTCTGACAGATTCCGGCGGATTTCAGGTGTTTTCCCTGGCAAGCATGCGGAAGATCAGGGAAGAAGGCGTTACCTTCCGTTCCCATATCGACGGACATAAGATTTTTATGGGACCGGAGGAAAGTATGCGGATCCAGTCCAATCTGGCATCTACCATTGCCATGGCATTTGATGAATGTCCTTCTGCACTGGCAGAGAAAACCTATGTGCAGAATTCTGTGGACAGAACCTACAGATGGCTGGTACGATGCAGGCAGGAGATGACAAGACTCAATTCTCTTGAAGATACCATCAACAGGAACCAGATGCTTTTTGGTATTAATCAGGGAGCTATATTCGCAGATATCCGGAGGGAACACGCAAAGCGCATTTCTGAGCTTGAGCTTGATGGCTATGCCATAGGAGGTCTTGCTGTCGGGGAGAGCCATGAAGAAATGTATCATATTATAGAAGAAACTATTCCGTATCTGCCGGTAGATAAGCCGACTTATCTGATGGGAGTAGGCACACCGGCCAATATACTGGAGGGTGTGGAAAGAGGGATCGATTTCTTTGACTGTGTATATCCTTCAAGAAATGGACGGCATGGACATCTGTATACCAATCAGGGAAAGATTAATCTGTTTAATGCTAAGTATGAGCTGGATGAGAGACCGATCGAGGAAGGCTGCCAGTGTCCCGCCTGCAGACGGTATTCCAGAGGCTACATCAGACATCTGCTGAAAGCAAAAGAAATGCTTGGTATGAGGCTCTGTGTGCTTCACAACCTTTATTTCTATAATACGATGATGACGGAGATCAGGGATGCACTGGATGCCGGCAGGTTTGCAGCCTATAAGAAGAAAAAACTGGAAGGAATGGCACAGGAGCCTGATCAGAAGGAAAAATAAAAAGGTCTTGTTTTTAAGCTGGGGATTGTGTATTATATTTTTTAAGGCATGAAATTTGCGGTCATTTGCCTGAACAGGACCGCAGACCAATTTTTCAGGAGGAAATTTAATGGGCAATACATTACTGAGTAGTACCGATGCAGCTGGATCTGCAGCCGGGGGCGGTCTGATCATGATCGTTTACATCGTTTTAATCTTTGTGTTTATTTATTTCTTTATGATCCGTCCACAGAAGAAGGAGCAGAAGAAACAGGCAGCAATGCTGTCTCAGCTTGCAATAGGTGACTGTGTTCTGACAAACAGCGGTTTTTATGGAATTATCATTGACATTACAGATGACACTGTGATCGTTGAGTTCGGAAATAATAAGAACTGCCGCATTCCCATGCAGAAAGCTGCCATTGCACAAGTAGAAAAAGCAGACAATGAATAAAGCAGAACGTGATTGGAAATGAGGCGCTTATGGCGTCTCATTTTGTTTACAGGAATATAAAAAAGGAGACCGAAAACTATGAAACTGAATATTACCTGTATCCCGGGAGATGGAATCGGACCGGAGATCGTTGCAGAAGCGAAAAAGGTTTTGAATAAGGTGGCTGAGGTTTACGGACACAAGATCACTTATAAGGATATTCTGATGGGAGGCGCTTCCATTGATGTACATGGCGTACCGCTGACAGATGAAGCAATTGCGGATGCCAAGGCAGCAGACGCTGTCCTGATGGGTTCCATTGGTGGAAATACCAGTACATCACCCTGGTATCAGCTTCCTCCGGAGAAGAGACCAGAAGCTGGACTGTTAAAGATCAGAAAGGCACTTAATCTGTTTGCTAATTTAAGACCGGCAGTGCTGTATCAGGAGCTGTCTGATGCCTGTCCGCTGCGGAAGGATATCAGTGACCGGGGCTTTGATCTTCTGATCATGAGAGAACTGACAGGTGGTCTTTACTTTGGAGCAAGACATACCACAGAAGTGGACGGTGTGCGTACCGCAGTAGATACTCTGACTTATAATGAAAATGAGATCCGCAGAATCGCCATCAAGGCATTTGACATTGCAAGAAAGAGAAGAGGAATTGTGACCAGTGTGGATAAGGCCAATGTACTGGATTCTTCCAGACTCTGGAGAAAAGTGGTTGAGGAAGTGGCAAAGGACTATCCGGATATTACACTTTCCCACATGCTGGTAGACAACTGTGCCATGCAGCTTGTAAGGGATCCTTCCCAGTTTGATGTGATCCTGACAGAGAATATGTTTGGAGATATCCTTTCGGATGAAGCAAGTATGGTAACCGGCTCCATCGGCATGCTGGCAAGTGCATCCCTGAATGATTCCAAATTCGGTTTATATGAGCCAAGCCATGGCTCAGCACCGGATATTGCCGGTATGGATATTGCCAATCCAATCGCAACCATTCTTTCAGCGGCAATGATGCTCCGTTATTCCTTTGACCTTGACAAAGAAGCAGATGCGATCGAAACAGCAGTCAAAAGTATATTGAAGAAGGGCTACCGCACAGCTGACATCATGGCAGAAGGCTGTGAAAAGGTTGGCTGCAGCAGAATGGGTGATTTGTTAGCTGATGAAATTTCACGTTAATACAGAACGCAAAAAGGATCCGGAGATCATCATATTTGCTTGTATTTTGGCAGGAATGGTCGTTTATTATGGCTGCAGGATGTTTACCCTGACTCCCTGGTATGATGAGCTGTATACTTACTATTATTTCATCAGCCGGGGACCTGTCTATGCGGCGATCCACTGGCCGGTGCCCAATAATCATGTGGGATATTCCGTACTGTCAGCTTTTCTTGATTTCTTCGGGAATCCTTATATAGGACTTAGAGGTGTCAGTTATCTGTGTGCCCTGATTAATATGGTGCTTCTGTTTTTATTAGGAAGACGTTATTTTAAGGAAGGGATCTCACTTGCTGTAGTTTCCGGGTACTGCCTTTTAAATCTGGTGAATCAGCTTTCTGTGCAGGGAAGAGGATATACGCTTTCCGTGACCTGTTTCCTGACAGCCGTCAGTATGCTGGATGTGATCTGCAGGGAAGAACGGGTACGAAAGAAGACATATGTATTTTTTGCACTTTCCCTGGTGCTTGGACTCTATACTGTTCCAAGCGATGTTTACTGGGTGATTCCGGTGTGCCTTTCCGGTGGGATTTACCTGCTTTTGCAGGCATTTGCAGAGAAAAGAAGCCGGCAGGGAAAGCTGATAGAAGCATCTGCATTCCAAAAGCTGATCCGGCTGATCCTTGTATCTCTGCTGGCAGCGTTTATTACAATATGCCTGTATGGAATCATCTGGCTGGCAATCGGATCCAACCTCTTGATCAAGGAGGATCCGGCATTTCAGGGAACAGGACATGTGCAGATGATCTTGAGGCATCCATTTATCTGTGTCAGTACAGGGATCGATTATATGCTGGCAACGCCCTATATCCAGAGTGTGCCAAAGGAAGGCTTCCTTACAAAGCTTGTGACATGGCTTCAGAATCTTTTTATCCAGTATCTGGATGGAAGCTGGTGGCTGATCCCAATGATTGTTATTGGCGGCTTCCTTGCGCTGGGAATCCGGACAGTGATCGGAAGCAGAAAAAGGAGGCAGCTGTCAGAAGAGGACATGAAAGACCAGGAAAAGGAAGAATTTACAGGGCAGACCAAAGAGAAGATGGCAGGAATACTGCCACTTCTTACAGTGATCTGTACACTTGCAATTCCCTTGTTTTTGCTCGTGCAGCATAAGCTCCCTTATTACCGGGTGTTTATGTATGGCGGTGCACTGACCGCCTTACTCCTTGGCTTTTTTCTTGACTGGATTTTACCTGATGACAGGAAGAAGACCGGATATGCAGCGTTTCTGACCGTGGCAGCCTTTGGCATATGGTGTTTTGCAACCAGAGGCTATCAGAATCAGTACAGTGACAGGGAACACAGCATGCAGGAGGTATTGGCAAAAGGCAATATTGAAGAAGCACAGAATGTCTGTGTCACGGACTGCACACAGCAGTATCTGATTCGGTTCCTGTATGGGATCACCTGTGAAAATCAGCAGATAGAGGGTTCTGACTTCCTGCTTCTTGACAGGAGGATGGCAGATCCGGACTTTACAGAAATGGAATGGGAGTTTTATCATTATTACAACACGATCCCCTGGGATTATGTAAATACAGAAATGGAAAAGAAATATGAAAACCAGAACTTTATTTTATATACTGGCATAAGGGAGGAAACAAAATGAGAAGTGATAACGTAAAAAAAGGAATGCAGCAGGCTCCTCACAGAAGTCTGTTCAATGCACTTGGCTTTACCGAAGAGGAAATGCAAAAGCCCATGATCGGTATTGTCAGCTCCTACAATGAGATCGTTCCGGGACATATGAACCTTGACAAGATCGTAAATGCTGTCAAGCTTGGTGTGGCAGAAGCAGGCGGTGTACCGGTCGTATTTCCCGCTATTGCTGTCTGTGATGGAATCGCCATGGGGCATGTTGGTATGAAATATTCCCTGGTAACCAGAGACCTGATCGCTGATTCTACAGAGTGTATGGCATTTGCACATCAGTTTGATGCCCTTGTTATGGTGCCAAACTGTGATAAGAATGTACCAGGACTTCTGATGGCTGCTGCCAGGATCAATATTCCGACCGTATTTGTATCTGGAGGTCCCATGCTGGCAGGTCACGTAAGAGGACAGAAGAGAAGTCTTTCATCTATGTTTGAAGCGGTAGGTGCCAATGCAGCCGGAACCATGACAGAAGAAGATGTCCGTGAATTTGAGGAAAAGGTATGTCCTACCTGCGGCTCCTGCTCCGGTATGTACACAGCCAATTCCATGAACTGCCTGACAGAAGCCCTTGGAATGGGGCTTAAGGGAAACGGAACCATCCCTGCAGTATATTCCGAGAGAATCAAGCTGGCAAAGCATGCCGGTATGGCTGTTATGGAAATGCTAAAGAGAGATATCAGACCAAGAGATATCATGACAAAGGATGCCATCTTAAATGCACTGACCGTAGATATGGCACTTGGATGCTCTACCAATTCCATGCTGCATCTGCCTGCTATTGCCCATGAGGTTGGTTTTGACTTTGATATTGCCTTTGCAAATGAGATCAGTGAGAAAACACCGAACCTCTGTCATCTGGCACCTGCAGGACCGACCTATATGGAAGATCTGAACGAGGCCGGCGGCGTTTCTGCTGTTATGAAGGAGCTGGCAGATCTTGGTCTGCTTCATACAGACTGTATCACTGTAACCGGCAAGACTGTAGCAGAGAATATCAAGGATGCTGTCAATAAGAACCCCGAAGTAATCAGACCGGTAGATAATCCATATTCCAAAACCGGCGGACTTGCCGTATTAAAGGGAAATCTGGCACCGGACGGCAGTGTTGTCAAGAGATCTGCTGTTGTAGAGGAAATGATGGTTCACGAAGGACCTGCCAGAGTATTTGAATGTGAGGAAGATGCGATTGCCGCCATCAAGGGTGGCAGGATCGCAGCGGGAGATGTGGTTGTGATCCGTTATGAAGGTCCCAAGGGCGGTCCTGGTATGAGGGAAATGCTGAATCCTACCTCAGCTATTGCCGGTATGGGGCTTGGCTCATCTGTAGCCCTGATCACAGACGGACGTTTTTCAGGAGCATCCAGAGGAGCGTCTATCGGACATGTTTCTCCTGAAGCTGCTGTCGGCGGTCCTATCGCATTGGTAGAAGAAGGCGATATCATCAGCATTGACATTCCGGCGCTGAAGCTGGAAGTTAAGGTTTCTGACGAAGAGCTGGCAAGAAGAAAAGCAGACTGGAAGGAAAGAGAGCCTAAGGTAACAACAGGATATCTGGCAAGATACAGAGAAATGGTAACAAGCGGAAACAGAGGGGCTATTCTGGAAACTCCCAGAAAATAATAATGAGCATGGAGGCAAATGAACTATGAAATTAACAGGAGCGGAGATCGTAGTTGCCTGCCTGAAGGAGCAGGAAGTAGATACTGTTTTCGGTTATCCGGGCGGTACGATCCTGAATGTATATGATGCTTTGTATAAACACAGTGATGAGATCAGACATATTCTGACATCTCATGAACAGGGGGCAGCCCATGCGGCAGACGGGTATGCCAGGGCTACAGGCAAGGTCGGTGTCTGCCTGGCAACCAGCGGACCTGGTGCAACCAATCTTGTTACCGGTATTGCAACGGCCTACATGGATTCTGTACCTATGGTAGCAATTACCTGTAATGTAAATCTTCCGCTCCTTGGAAAGGATTCCTTCCAGGAGGTAGATATTGCAGGCGTAACCATGCCGATCACAAAGCATGGGTATATTGTAAAGGATGTCAGTATTCTGGCAGATACCATCAGAAAGGCCTTTGCGATTGCAAGAAGTGGCCGGCCGGGACCGGTTCTTGTGGACATCACCAAGGATGTGACAGCGGCACAGTTTGAATATCAGGAGAAAAAGCCGGAAGCACTGCCTGTAAAGAAAAAATATGAGGAAGAAGATATAGAGAAGGCAGTAGCTCTGATGAAGGAAGCAAAAAAGCCATATATCTATGTAGGTGGCGGTGCTGTTATTTCTGGAGCCTACCAGGAAGTGCGGAAGCTGTCCGGGCTGCTGGATGCACCGGTATGTGATACCCTTATGGCGAAGGGTGTTATGGATGGACACAGTGACTATTATACCGGCATGATTGGTATGCATGGAACGAAGACCTCTAATTTCGGAGTAAGTGAATGTGACCTTCTGGTTGCCCTTGGTGCCAGATTCTCAGACAGAGTTGTAGGAAATGCTTCTGCCTTTGCAAAAAATGCGAAGGTATTACATATTGATATTGATGCGGCTGAGATCAATAAGAACATCCACAGTGATGCGTTTGTAGTCGGGGACCTGAAGGAAGTATTAACAAAGATCAATGAAAAACTGCCAGAGCAGGAACATCCGGAATGGATCGCTCATATAAAGGAATTAAAAGAGAAATATCCTCTTTCCTATGATCACAGTGTATTATCCTGCCCTTATATCATGGAGGAAATTGATAAGGCAACAGAAGGAAAAGCCATCATTACCACGGATGTCGGGCAGCATCAGATGTGGGCTGCCCAGTATTACAAATATACAGAGCCTAGAACCTTCTTATCTTCCGGCGGTCTTGGAACCATGGGGTATGGACTTGGAGCCTGCATCGGAGCCAAGTGCGGCAGACCGGAAAAAATCTGCATCAATATCGGCGGAGATGGATGCTTCCGTATGAATATGAATGAGCTTGCCACCGCAAGCCGCTATCAGATCCCGATCATCCAGGTGGTGATCAACAACCATGTGCTTGGTATGGTAAGACAATGGCAGACACTGTTCTATGAAAAAAGATATTCACAGACGGTTCTGGATGACGGCGTGGATTTCTGTATGGTTGCAAAGGGGCTTGGCTGCGAAGCCTTCCGTGTGACCACGAAGGAGGAATTTGATGAGGCGATCAGAAAGGCTATAGAGCTGAAAAAGCCGGTAGTGCTTGACTGCATGATCGGGGAGGATGACAAGGTATTCCCGATGGTTCCGGCAGGGGCACCTATCAGCGAAGCCTTTGACGCTTCTGATATGGAAGAATAATGAAAAATTCTGCATTAGTAAAAGGCTGCGTGATCGGATTTTCCATTGTGGCAGCGTCAGTGATTGGGTTTTATCTCTGGCTGTCTCATTATTATAAAGACGGCTTCAGTTATGGAACGTGGATCAACGGTGTTTACTGCACCGGCAAGAGCATTAATGAAATCAATGAGGAACTGCTTTCCGGCAGAGAATATGGAGGGCTTACTGTTCTGAAAAAGGATGGGGAGTCCTTCAGGATAAAGGCACAGGATATTTCGTTTACAGTTTCCTATACAGAGCCTCTCAGACTGTATCTGGACAGACAGAACCCCTATCTCTGGATCGACAATCTGATCGGTTCCGGTGGAAAAAAGGAACTGAAGCCACAGGTGGAGTATGATGCGGATATATTGGAGCAGATCCTGATGGATGCCGGAATTCCCAATGCTCCGTTAAAGACAGACGGCAAAGTCCTGATCAGGAAAACAAAAGAAGGTTATGTTCTTGTGAATGAAAGAGAAGGACTTCTGAATGGGAAGAAGGCATGCCTGCTGATAGAGGATGCGCTGGAAAACGGCGATACGGAGGTGGATCTGGCGGAAAATGAGTGCTATGAGGATCTGCCATTGACGGAGGAAATGGAGGAGAGTATTACTCTGTTTCAGAAAATATCTGATTTTCAGGACTGCAGGATCATTTACCAGATGGGAGATGATCAGGTGCCGGTAGATGCTTCCAGAGCCTGTGACTTTATAAAGCTGGATGAAAGCGGGAATTTTGTTCTGGATGAACAGGGAAAGCTCTGTGCTGATGAAGAAAAGGTATTTGCTTTTGTAGACTGGCTTGCTGATACCTATGATACAGTAGGAGCAGAGCGTACCTTTCATGCTACAAGGGGAGATATCGTGAAGGTGGAAGGTGGGATCTATGGAAACCTGATCGACAGGGAAGCAGAGAAGGAGTATCTACTTGACGCTTTTCTTCAGAAGAAGGCAGAAATACATACGCCGGTCTATTCCCAGATGGCCAGAAAACAGGGACTGGATGATATCGGGGACACCTACATTGAAGTGGATATGACAGAACAGAAGCTGTATTATTACGAAGAGGGAAAGCTCCTGATCGATACTCCGGTGGTAACAGGAAATACATCTCTTCGGAGGGGAACTCCATGTGGAACCAATTATGTCTATGCCAAGCAGAAAAACAGGACTCTCCGGGGGGCTGATTATGAAAGCTTTGTCAGATACTGGATCCCGGTAAAGGGAGCGATCGGCATTCATGATGCGTCCTGGCGATCGGAATATGGAGGAGAAATCTATAAAAAGTCCGGTTCGCACGGCTGTATCAACACACCTCTCGATGAAGTGGCAAAGCTTTATGATCTGGTAGAGATAGGTACACCGTGTGTAATGTTTTACTAAAGCAGTTGACTAAAGTGTTAAATCGGTTTACAATAAGTGAAATATTTTATAATATTTTAAGATTTTCATATATGAGGGGATAACCCGTGACAGGAGGAAGAAAAAGTGGCCAGAGTGTATAACTTTTCAGCAGGTCCGGCAGTTTTACCTGAAGAAGTATTAAAAGAAGCTGCAGATGAAATGTTAGATTACAGAGGAACCGGTATGTCCGTGATGGAGATGAGTCACAGATCGAAGGCCTTTGAAACTATCATTAACGAAGCCGAGGCTGATCTGAGAGAGCTGATGAATATCCCTGATAATTATAAGGTGTTGTTTTTACAGGGGGGAGCAAGCCAGCAGTTCGCAATGATCCCTATGAATCTGATGAAGAACAGAAAGGCTGCTTATATTGTTACCGGTCAGTGGGCTAAAAAGGCATTTCAGGAGGCAAAGATCTATGGTGATGCCGTAGAGGTTGCATCTTCTGCAGATAAGACCTTTTCTTATATTCCGGATTGTTCTGATCTCCCGATTCCGGAGGATGCAGATTATGTTTATATCTGTGAAAATAATACCATTTATGGAACCAAATATAAAACACTTCCAAATACCAAGGGACATATTCTTGTTTCTGATGTATCATCATGCTTCTTATCAGAGCCTGTTGATGTAACAAAGTATGGTATAATCTATGGCGGTGTACAAAAGAACGTGGGACCTGCCGGTGTTGTTATTGTTATCATCAGGGAAGATCTGATCACAGAGGATGTTCTTCCCGGAACGCCTACCATGCTGAGATATAAGATTCATGCTGATGCAGGATCTCTTTATAATACACCTCCGGCTTATGGCATTTATATTTGCGGCAAGGTATTCAAGTGGCTGAAAAAACAGGGTGGTCTTGCAGCAATGAAGGAGCGCAATGAAAAGAAAGCAAAGATTCTGTATGATTTCCTGGATGAGAGCAAACTCTTTAAGGGAACAGTAAGAAAAGAAGACCGTTCCCTGATGAATGTACCTTTCGTAACAGGCGATGCTGATCTGGATGCCAAATTTGTTAAGGAAGCCAAGGAAGCTGGATTTGAAAACCTGAAAGGTCACAGAACAGTAGGCGGCATGCGTGCCAGCATTTACAATGCGATGCCGATCGAGGGCGTTGAAAAGCTTGTGGAATTCATGCGTGAATTTGAAAAAAATAACGGAAAAGAGGACTAGATCAGGATGTTTCAGTATTATTGTTTAAATCCCATTTCAAAGGTAGGCCTTGAGAAATTCTCAGATAGCTATACAAAGACAGAGACTGCAGAAGAGGCGGAAGGAATCCTTGTAAGAAGTGCTGCCATGCATGATATGGAGTTCTCGGATAAGCTGCTTTGTGTAGCAAGAGCAGGGGCCGGTGTCAATAATATTCCTCTTGACCGCTGTGCAGAAAAGGGGATTGTAGTATTCAATACTCCTGGCGCCAATGCCAATGGTGTGAAGGAACTGGTATTTGCAGGTATGCTGCTGGCATCAAGAGATATCATCGGCGGTATTAACTGGGTGATCTCTGATAAGGGTGATGAGAATATTGCCAAGGCTGCCGAGAAGGAAAAGAAGAAATTTGCCGGTACAGAGATTGAGGGCAAGAAGCTTGGTATCATCGGACTTGGTGCGATCGGTGTCAAAGTCGCAAACGCAGCAAAGCATCTTGGTATGGAAGTTTATGGATATGATCCTTATGTTTCCGTGGATGCAGCATGGAACTTAAGCCGTGATGTAAAGCATGTGCTGAATGTAGAGGATATTTATGAGAACTGCGATATCATCACCATTCATGTACCGCTTCTTGATTCCACCAAGGGCATGATCAATAAGGAAGCCATTTCCAAAATGAAGGATGGTGTGATCCTGCTGAACTTCGCAAGAGATCTTCTTGCAGATGAAAAAGATGTATTGGAAGGAATTAAAGCAGGAAAGATCAGAAAGTATGTATCTGATTTCCCAAATCCGACTACGGCAGGCCAGGAAGGCTGCATTGTCATTCCTCATCTTGGTGCTTCCACAGAAGAGTCAGAAGATAACTGTGCGAAGATGGCTGTGAAGGAAATGATGAACTATCTGGAGAATGGTAACATTGTAAACAGTGTGAATTATCCTTCTCTTGACATGGGTGTCTGCACACAGGCAGGCCGAGTGGCAATCTTTCATAAAAATATCGCCAATATGATCACAAAGTTTGCAGCATGCTTTGGTGATGAGGGAATCAATATCACAGATATGATGAACAAATCCAGAGGAGAGGTTGCTTATACCATGTTTGATCTGGAGAGTCCTGCAGAGCAGAAGATCATTGACAAGCTGCAGAGCATTGATGGTGTGTTCAGAGTCAGAGTAGTGAAATAAACAAAAATAAAACTGTTGTCATTTCGCCTGATGAAATGTTCCAACAGTTTTATTTTTGCTGTTAGTTATGTTTCTGACGGTATGACTCTTTGTCCGTAAAAGAAACTACTGCGAGGTTCAGATAGTCGGGAAGTCGATGGGGATGTTTCCTTTCTTTTCCTTCCCGGCCTTGCGGGCAAGGACTTCACTGGAGAGATCCATGTATCTGACAAAGATGTCTTCCAGGGCAACACCACGCTTTAAGGCAAGCTTACGCATAATGGGTTTTAATTTATCAAGCCGTTCTGACATTTTCATATCTTCCGGCTTCACATCTCCGATGACTTTTTCGGAGTAAGCAGTGATCTTCTGCATCAGTTCCTTATCGTCTCCGGTCAGAAAATCGAAGTCCTCAGGGGTGATTGGATCATACATAATTTCACTTCCTTTTTTATATATAGTAGGTAACAGATCCTGTATATTGTACCACTTGACCCTTGTACTGTACACCCATTTTTGATACACTGTAAGAACAGGTTGGATGGAAAATTCCGGAATGGAAAACAGGGGGATTATAATGGACAATAAATTATATAAGCTGATGAACTGGCCAAGAGTAGAAGGAATCATTTATTCAGAGGAGAACAGTCCGTTTGAGATACTGGGACCGCATCCGGCAGGACGGAATACACTGGTTCAGACCTTCTGGCCGGATGCCAAAGAAGTTTTTCTTGTTTCAGGGACGAAAAAGAAGCAGATGGAAATGGCTGATGAGGCCGGCTTCTTTGCCTGCCTGGTCAGCGGAAGGGACATGGCAGACTATCGGTATGAAGTGCACTATGATGATGAAAGAGGTATAAAGTCTGTGAAGGATGCTTACCGTTATCATCATGGATTGACAAAGCAGCAGATCGATAAGCTGAATGCAGGAATTCTGTATGATTCCTATGAGTTTCTTGGCGCACATCCCATGGAGATCGACGGGTGCCATGGTACTTTTTTTGCAGTTTATGCACCAAATGCCATCCGTGTCAGTGTAGTAGGTGATTTTAACTATTGGGATGGACGGATACACCAGATGCAGCTTTGCCGGGAAAGTGGTGTATATGAACTGTTTATCCCGGATGTAAAAGCAGGGGACTGCTATAAATACGAGATCAAATCTAAAGGAAATACAGTCGTTCTGAAGGCAGATCCCTATGCCTTCGGACAGCAGCTCCGTCCGGATACAGCTTCCATTGTCAGGAATATTTCTTATGAATGGTCGGACGAGGCATGGATGAAGGAGAGAAAGAAGCTTCAGCAGAAGGACGCTCCGGTCAGTGTGTACGAGCTTTATCTTGGTAGCTTCAAAAGAGGGGAAGCTGGAGAGTACCTGAATTACCGGGCACTGGCACCCCTTGTTGCCTCCTATGCAAAGGATATGGGATATACCCACGTGGAACTAATGCCGGTAATGGAACATCCGCTGGATGCTTCCTGGGGATATCAGGTGATCGGATATTATGCACCTACGGCAAGATATGGCACAGCCGCAGATTTTAAATATTTTGTAGATATGCTTCATAAAGAAGGGATCGGGGTGATCCTTGACTGGGTTCCGGCACACTTTCCAAGAGATACTTACGGGCTTGGCAGATTTGATGGCACCTGTATTTATGAGCATGAGGATCCAAGAAAAGGGGCACATCCACATTGGGGTACACTGCTTTATAACTACGCCCGTCCGCAGGTATCCAATTATCTGATCTCTAACGCATTGTACTGGGTGAAGGAATATCATGCAGATGGGATCCGGATGGATGCCGTTGCCTCCATGCTGTATCTGGATTATGGCAAGAAGGAAGGAGAATGGATTCCCAATATTTATGGTGGCAATGAAAATCTGGACGCGGTGGAATTTTTAAAGCATCTGAATTCTATTATGAAAAAGAAAAATTCTGACGTGTATCTGATTGCAGAGGAATCTACAGCATGGCCGAAGGTGACCGGTGAGGTAGAGGAAGATGGACTTGGATTTTCCATGAAATGGAATATGGGATTCATGAATGATTATCTTTCCTATATCAGCTATGATCCATATTTCCGTGCCCATCACCATAATGAACTGACTTTCAGCATGGTGTATCAGTACAGCGAGAATTTTATGAGTGTATTTTCCCATGATGAAGTGGTGCATGGTAAATCTACCATGATTGGTAAGATGCCGGGAAATAAAGAAGATAAATTTGCCAATCTGAGGCTTACCTATGCCTATATGATGACACACCCCGGAAAGAAGCTCCTGTTTATGGGACAGGATATTGCCGAATATAAGGAATTTGATGAAACAAGGCAGACGGAATGGGGGCTTTTGCAGTACCCTGAGCATAAGGGAATTTCAAAACTGGTGAAGGATCTGAATTTCCTGTACAAAAACAAACCTGCCTTGTATAAGAAGGATACGGATCCTGATGGATTTGAGTGGATCAACTGTATTTCCAGTGATAAATGTATGCTTTCTTTTGTGAGAAAAGCAGATAAACTGCAGGATATGATACTGGTAGTGGCAAATTTTGCAGGGATTGAACAGGAATTTACTGTGGGTGTACCTGCAGCTGGAAAATATAAGGAACTATTTACGACAGATGATAAAATATATGGCGGAAACAGCAGCCGGGTTACCAGAGCACAGGCAACGACAGAAGAGGAGGCGGACGGAAGGGAAAATTCCATTCATGTGGTGGTGCCATCACTTTCTCTTGTGATGTATTCCTATGCGCCTTATACGCAGAAGGAACTGGCAGAGATCGAGAGAAAGAAAGAAGCGGCGATGGCGAGAAGAAAAGCGAAAGAAGCCATGAAGGAGGCTGAGGAAGCTAGAAAAGAGGCTGATCTTGCAAGAGAAGAGGCAGGATTGGCACAGAAGAAGGCAGAAGCCGCAGAAGAAAGAGCTAAAGCTGCCATGGAAAGAGCAAAGGCTGCAGATAAGGAAGCACAGGAGAAGGAAAAGGCATAAATGGACGGAATTCAACAGATCGAACAGCTTGATATTGAAAACGTGGATCCCGGAGTGATCGAAAAATTCCTGCAGGAGCTGCCTGAAAAGGCATTTCATCTGGGACTTCGGATCGTACTTGCCATTCTTGCGCTGCTGATCGGCATGCAGCTGATCAGACTTGTCCGCAGTGTTATGAAACGGGGACTCAGACGAGGGAAGGTAGAAGAAAATGCAATTCGCTTTATTGATTCCTTTGTGAAATATGCACTGTGCTTTGTGCTGATCATTTTTATAGCTTCCTGGATGGGGGTTGATGCGACCAGCATTGTGGCGATCCTTGGTTCTGCCAGTGTGGCTATTGGTCTTGCCCTGCAGGGGAGTCTGAGCAATATGGCAGGAGGGATCCTGCTGCTCTGCCTGAAGCCCTTTGTTGTCGGTGACTATATCATGGATGCACAGGGGATGGAAGGCACCGTGACTGCCATTGATGTTTTTTATACCCGCCTGCATACCTTTGATGATAAGGTGATTGTACTTCCGAATGGTACTCTGGCAAACGGAAGTATCATCAACTATACCAAAAGTGAGAAGAGACGGGTGGATATTCCTGTGGGGATTGCATATGAAGAGGATATCAGGAAAGCCCGTGAAGTATTGATGACCATGATCAAAGGGGATGAAGATGTGCTGAAAAAGGAGACAATGCGGGTGGTTGTGGACAGTCTTGCTGACAGCAGTGTTAATCTTGTGATCCACTGCTGGTGTAAGTCTGAGGATTACTGGCCGGTTAAGTGGAGGCTGACAGAAAATGCCAAGTATGCGCTGGATGATGCAGGTATTACCATACCCTTTCCACAGCTTGATATTCATACAAAATAACTCTTGCCAAAATAAAGGCTTACCGTTATAATAGTTTTGTTGTGTTGACAGGCTGGAATGGCGCAGTTGGTAGCGCAACTGATTCGTAATCAGTAGGTCGAGGGTTCGAGTCCCTTTTCCAGCTTAAGAGGTCGGAAGTTATCCGGCCTCTTTTTTCTTATAAAGATGCTCCAGAAACTGAATGAACTGATACAGTCCCATGGCAATGACACAGAGGATCAGGATAGAAGTGATGACCATATTCAGCTGAAATACCTGAGTTCCATAGATGATCAGATATCCGAGACCCTGCCTGGCAGCCAGGAATTCCCCTATGATCACACCTACGAGAGAGAGGCCTACATTGACCTTCATATTGCTTAAAATAGCCGGTACAGAGGAGGGAAGCACCACCTTTAAAAGAGCGGTAAAACGGGTACCCCCAAGAGTTTCTATGAGCTTCAGCTTTTCAGGGTCTGTATTCCGGAAAGCAGTATACAGACTGATTATGGATCCGAAGAGAGCAACAGAGATCCCGGCAACGATGATAGTCGTCATACCACTGCCAAGCCATACGATCAGGAGAGGTGCCAGAGCGGATTTTGGCAGGCTGTTCAGGATGACAAGATAGGGTTCGGCAACTTCAGAAAGGGTTTTAAAGTACCACAGAAGAGTGGCGCTGATCAGTCCAAGGAGAGTTACGAGCAGAAAGCTGATCAGTGTTTCAAACAGGGTGATCCCTATATTTGAAAAAAAGGAACCGTTTTTTACCATAGCTGCAATGCAGGACAGGATCAGGGAGGGACTTGAAAAAAAGAAAGGATCAATCAGATGGGATCGGGAAGCAAATTCCCAGGCGGTAAGAAAAAGACACAGGATAAGAAAGCGGGAAAAGGTAACCATATGATGGTGATACCTGTGTTTTCTTAAAAAATCAATCTGGTTCTGACTGATCCCGGTTTTAATTTGTTTTTTGATATTCATCAGCGATCTCCTTCCAGAGAATTGAAAAATAGGAACTGAATTCCGGTGCATTCCGTGCTGCAAGTGGTGTCTGGTCTTTGAGTGTCAGGTGAATGGGGAGATCTTTTTTGATCCTGGCCGGACGTTTTGAAAGAACGATAATGCGATCAGCAAGAGAGATGGCTTCTGAAAGGTCGTGTGTGATCAGGATCGCTGTGATCTTACTGCTTTTGATAATACGTCCGATATCGGCAGACACCATCAGACGCGTCTGGTAGTCAAGAGCACTGAAGGGTTCATCTAACAGCAGCAGCTTTGGGTGCATCAGCATGGTCCGGATCAGAGCCGCACGCTGTTTCATGCCACCGGAAAGCTCACAGGGTCTTTTATACTGAAATTTATCAAGACCATAATCCTTCAGGAGTCTGTCAGCTAGCGTTTGGTGCTCAGAAGAGAGGATATGGTTGATTTCCGGTCCTAAAAGTACATTCCTGCGGATACTGCGCCATTCAAAAAGATGATCCTGCTGAAGCATATAGCCGATCCTGCTCTTGTCTTCTATATTGATTATAATTTCTCCTTCTTCCGGGTGGCTTAAGCCAGCAATCAGTGACAGGAGAGTAGATTTGCCACAACCGCTTGGTCCGACAATGGACAGAAATTCTCCGGCCTGTACCTGAAAGGAGAGATTGGATAAAGCCAGGGTTTCACCACTGAGATTATGATAGGAATAACTGACATTACGACAGTCTAAAATTGGCTGATTCATACAGATTCCCTCCATGATTATAGTAATAGTTTATGAAAGATAAGGCTATTGGTGAAAGCAACGGGGATAAAATGATTGAAAATAAATATAAAATATGATAGTATCAAATTCAGATTTAATAAAATGGATATATTTATGAATAAGTGAAAATACGACCATTACAAGGAGGCTTTTATGGCACAGTTATGGGGTGGACGTTTTACCAAGCAGACGGATCAGATGGTATATGATTTCAATGCTTCCATCCGCTTTGACAAACGCCTTTTACAGCAGGATATCGAAGGCAGCATTGCCCATGTGGTCATGCTTGAAAAGCAGGGAATTCTGACCTGCGAGGAAAAGGATGCGATTGTAAAAGGACTGACAGAGATCAGGGAAGAGGTGGAGGCAGGCAGACTTGACATATCCACACAGTATGAAGATGTGCACAGCTTTGTGGAGGCAACGCTGATCGACAGAATCGGAGACGCCGGCAAGAAAATGCACACCGGAAGAAGCAGAAATGATCAGGTGGCTCTTGACATGAAGCTTTATGTAAGAGGAGAGGTGCTTGCAATCCAGGAAGAACTGAAGGAGCTGCTTACGACACTGCTTCATCTTATGGAGGATAATCTGGAAACCTATATGCCGGGATTTACCCATTTGCAGAAGGCACAGCCGACTACTCTTGCCCACCATATGGGAGCTTATTTTGAAATGTTCAAACGGGATGCCCAGAGACTTCAGGATATTTACAGAAGAATGAATTACTGTCCCCTTGGAGCAGGTGCATTTGCCGGAACTACTTATCCACTGGACCGTACCTATACAGCATCCCTTCTTGGATTTGAGGGTCCAACGCTGAACAGCATGGATTCTGTATCAGACAGAGATTATGTGATCGAATTTTTAAGTGCGCTTTCTACGATCATGATGCATCTTAGCCGTTTCTCGGAGGAGATCATTATCTGGAATTCCAATGAGTATCGCTTTGTGGAGGTAGATGATGCATTCTCTACCGGAAGCAGTATCATGCCGCAGAAAAAGAATCCGGATATAGCAGAGCTTGTCAGAGGAAAGACAGGACGTGTTTATGGGGCACTTGTCAGCATCCTGACAACGATGAAGGGACTTCCACTTGCCTATAATAAAGATATGCAGGAAGATAAGGAAGTCACCTTCGATGCGATCGATACAGTTAAGGACTGTCTGCGTTTATTTGATGGTATGCTTTCTACCATGAAGTTTAATCATGAAATTATGGAAAAGAGCGCCATGAAGGGGTTTACCAATGCGACAGACGCGGCAGACTATCTGGTCGGTAAAGGCGTTCCCTTCCGGGATGCCCATGGTATCATCGGACAGCTTGTGCTGCACTGCCTGGATAAGGGCTGTGCGATCGATGAACTGTCTATAGAGGAGCTTCAGAAGATCAGTCCGGTGTTTGAGGCGGATGTGTATGATGCCATCAGCTTAAAGACCTGTGTGGAAAAGAGGCTTACCACAGGAGGACCGGGAAGACAGGCCATGCTTGATACGATTGAAATGCAGAAAGCATATCTTAATACACTATGAGGAGAGGAAGGAATTTATCATGAGTGACAAGTTAAAAGTAGGTATTTTAGGCGGAACAGGAATGGTAGGCCAGAGATTTATTTCTCTGCTTGAGAATCATCCCTGGTTTGAAGTGACAACCATTGCAGCAAGTGAAAGGTCAGCTGGCAAAACCTATGAGGAGGCAGTTGGGGACAGATGGAAAATGACAACCCCGATGCCGGAAGCGGTCAAGAAGATTGTGGTCATGAACGTCAATGAAGTAGAGAAGGTTGCTTCATCTGTAGATTTTGTGTTCAGCGCAGTGGATATGACCAAGGAAGAGATCAAAAAGATCGAAGAAGAATATGCTAAAACAGAGACACCTGTTGTTTCCAATAATTCAGCCCACCGCTGGACACCGGATGTTCCCATGGTAGTGCCGGAGATCAATCCGGAGCATTTCAAGGTGATCGAGTTTCAGAAGAAGAGACTGGGAACCAAGAGGGGATTTGTTGCCGTAAAGCCTAACTGCTCTATCCAGAGCTATGCACCGGTTCTTACTGCATGGAAGGAATTTGAGCCTTATGAAGTAGTAGCAACAACCTATCAGGCAATCTCAGGAGCAGGAAAGACATTTAAGGACTGGCCGGAGATGGTAGGAAATATCATTCCTTACATTGGCGGTGAAGAAGAAAAGAGCGAAAAAGAGCCTTTACGAATCTGGGGAGAGATCAAAGATGGTGTGATCGAACCGGCTAAGAGTCCTGTTATTACCTGCCAGTGTATCCGTGTTCCTGTATTGAATGGACATACAGCGGCTGTATTTGTAAAATTCAAGAAAAAGCCGACTAAGGAACAGCTGGTCGAGAAGCTGAGAAACTTCAGTGGACTTCCTCAGGAGCTGAAGCTTCCGAGTGCACCGGAACACTTTATCCAGTATCTGGAAGAGGACAACAGACCGCAGGTAAGCCTCGATGTTGATTATGAAAACGGTATGGGTATCAGCGTTGGACGTATCAGGGAAGACAGTGTTTACGACTGGAAGTTTGTAGGACTTTCCCACAATACAGTCAGAGGTGCAGCAGGCGGTGCTGTTCTCTGCGCAGAGCTGTTAAAGGCACAGGGATATATCACAAAGAAATAGAGATTAATGTTTATGAGGGGTTAAAAGGGAACTGGCATTCATGGAAGAGTTACGTTATCAGGTGGATTTACTGAACGCCTTGAATCAGAAGCTTGAAAAAGAAGAAAAAATGCTGAAACTGATCTGTGAGACATCGACCAGTGCTTTTGTATATGTCAATTTTGAAGATCATTATGTGAAGACAGTAGCCAACTGGGACTATCTTTTTAAAGGTGTGGAGATCAGGGAAATCAAGGATATCAGCAAGATTTACGGGGAAGTAGAAGAAAAATATGTTCTTCCGCTTAAGGAGCTTCTCTTCCTCGAAAAATCTGGAATACAGTCTGACAGTGCGATCGTAAGACTGAAGGACGGAAAAACCTGGGTTGAGTGTGAGGTTTCCGTGATCTATGATCAGATGAATGTACCTATGGATAAGGTCATCCGTTTTAAAAATGTTTCCAAGATACAGAATCAGAACGATGAACTGACCTATATGGCATATTACGATGTTCTGACAGGACTGTACAACAGAAACTATTTTGTACGTCTTCTTGCCGATTTTGTAAGAAAAGCAGAAGACGAACAGAACATTGTTGCTGTCATGTTTGTAGATATTGATGATTTCAGAAAGATCAATGACGGTCTTGGCATTGTAGTTGGCGATGAAGTAGTACAGCAGTTTGGACAGTATCTGTCAGAATTTAACAGTGAGAATGTAGTTGTATCCCACTTTAATGCAGATATCTATTGTATTGCTATTTACAATCCATATGGAAACCGCAGTGTTGATTATATTTACGGGGCAATCGCTGAACGTGTAAAATCACCGTGGATCCTCAGTACTGGACAGGAGATCAGCATCAGTGTATCCATTGGTGTAGCAGAGTATCCGGAAGCGGCCAAATCTACCCTTGAACTGATCAACTGTGCAGAGATCGTCATGTTTAAGGCCAAAGAATCAGGAAAAACGTCTATTCAGTATTTTGATGCCCTGATCCTGAATGATTTCCTTCAGAATGTTGCTATTGAAAATAAGCTGAAGGATGCTGTATTTAACCAGAACTTTACGCTGAATTTCCAACCTCAGTATCATATTAAGGACAGAAAGCTGCGTGGAATGGAAGCGCTGATCCGCTGGAAGGACTCTGATGGAAAGATGATCAGTCCAGCGGTGTTTATTCCGATTGCCGAAAAGAACGGTGCCATTGTTCCAATCGGTACCTGGGTCGTAGAAGAGAGTATCCGCTGCTTTGCAGACTGGAAAAAGAAATATACAGGACATTTTGTCTTGTCGTTGAATATCTCTGCGATCCAGTATAAGAAGACGGATTTTGTAGATATCGTGATGCAGATCATCCGTAAATATGATGTAGATCCACACGAGATCGAACTTGAGATCACAGAAAGCGTACTGATTGATAATTTTACAGAAATGACAGAGAAGCTCTGCGTTCTGCGTGAATATGGCTTCCGTATTTCCCTGGATGACTTTGGAACAGGATATTCTTCCTTATCCTACTTGAAAGGTCTTCCGATCGATACTTTGAAAATTGATAAAAGCTTTGTGGATGCAATGCTTGTAGATGACAACGCAAGGATTATTACAGAATCTATTGTATATATGGTCAGGAAGCTGGGGTTTGAGACAATAGCAGAGGGTGTTGAGACTAATGAACAGTTTGAATATCTGAAATCCATAGAATGTGACTGTATTCAAGGATTCCTTCTTGGAAAACCGATACCGAAAGATGAGGTAGAAAAGCTTCTACTCAGAAGCTGATTCAGAGGACGGCAAGAGCATGGTTTTAGGACGTACTGTTGAACTGAATTATCTGAATACTTATTTTGATAAGGTGGGAAGCCAGCTGATGATTGCCTATGGAGAGCGTGGAGCAGATAAGCTTGCTCTCCTTATGGAGTTTGCAGACGGAAAGCCTTTTCATTATTACCGGGCCAGACCGGCATCCTTAAAAGAACAGCTGATCCAATGGAACAGGGAGCTTTGGGAGCAGTCCGGTATTTCAAAAGATAGCATTTCTTTTTTTGGATTATTGAATTCCCTTTCAGAAAAACAAAAGAAAAAAATAGTGGTGATCATAGACGAATTTCAGCTTATGATCCGTGAGAATGGCTCTTTTATGGAAGAGCTTATTCGTTATCTGCATAAAAAAGAACAGGAAGAGGGAGTTATGGTCATTTTGTGCAGCTCCCAGGTTAGCTTTGTAGAAAACAGCCTGATTTCCAAAATTGGAGCTGCAGCCTATGAGATTACAGGCTTTCTAAAGATCAAGGAGCTGCCTTTTTCCTGTATTGGAGAATGTTTTCCTGCGTTTTCCAGACAGGAATGCATAGAAGCTTATTCGGTTCTTGGCGGTATGCCCGGTCTATGGAAATATTTTGATGATAAACTGTCTGTCAGGGAAAATATATGCAGAACGATTCTGAATCCGGAAAGTGGTCTGTATACAGAAGGAAGAAGAGAAATGGAAGAACAGCTCCGGGAGACAGGAGTTTATGATACCATTTTGTCGGCTCTTTCATCCGGACAAAAGAAGCTGAATGATCTCTATCGGCATACCGGGTTTTCAAGGGCCAAGATCAGCGTTTATCTGAAGAATCTCATGGAACTGGAAATTGCAGAAAAAGTGTTTTCCTATGATACAGAAGGAAAAGCGGCGGCACAGAAAGGGATCTACCGGATCTCCAATCATTTCCTGCATTTTTATTATAAGTTTATATATCAGAATGCAAGCGGCCTGCAGAGACTTCCGGCAGATATGTTTTATGAGAGATATATTGCACCAGGGCTGAGAACTTACATTGCAGATTATTTCAAAAAGATCTGTATGCAGAGTCTGCAGATGTGGTCAGAAAATGGGAAACTTCCTTTCAGGGCAGAAGAATTTGGAGAATGGGTCGGCAAGTTTGGGAATATTGATCTGATCGCAAAGGGCGAAGGAAAGACACTGATCGGACTGTGCAATTATGAAAATGAGGTTTTCAGATATGATGATTATGAATGGCTGCTGTTCTGTGCAAAGAAGGCACAGCTCTCAGCCGATTATGTATATCTGTTTTCAGTGACAGATTTTGAGGATGCATTGAACAGAGAATCAAAACAGAAGGAATATTTGCGTTTACTGACGCTGGATGAAATATAATGGGGAAAAATTTGTTTATTGCGGAGAAGCCCAGTGTGGCAAGGGAATTCGCAAGAGTGCTGCAATTAAATACCAGTAACCGGGATGGCTATATGGAATCTGACCAGGCAATCGTTACCTGGTGTGTGGGACATCTGGTTACCATGAGTTATCCGGAAGTATATGATGAAAAATATAAAAGGTGGTCTTTTGATACGATTCCTTTTATCCCGGATCGGTTTAAATATGAGGTCATAGATAGTGTAAAGAAGCAGTTTCAGATCGTAAGCGGACTTCTGAACCGGGCAGATGTCGATACTATTTATGTCTGCACGGACTCCGGACGTGAGGGAGAATACATATACAGACTTGTGGAACAGGAAGCCCATGTGACGGGGAAAATCCGGAAGCGTGTGTGGATCGATTCCCAGACAGAGGAAGAGATAAAGCGTGGCATCCGGGAAGCCAGGGATCTGTCAGCTTATGATGCACTCGGAGCGGCAGCTTATCTGCGTGCCAAGGAAGATTACCTTATGGGTATCAACTTTTCCAGGGCACTGACACTGAAATATGGAAACGGGATCAAAGGGTTCCTGAAAGCTGACCGGGCAGTGGTTTCCGTAGGGCGTGTTATGACCTGTGTCCTTGGAATGGTAGTGAAGAGAGAACGTGAGATCCGGGATTTTGTGAAAACACCATTTTACCGTGTGGTGATGGATATGGAAATCCAGGGAAGAAGCCTCGTCTGTGACTGGAAGGCAACGGAAAAGAGCCGTTATTTTAATTCGCCTCTCCTTTATAAAGAAAATGGTTTCAAGGAAGAGAAGGATGCCAGGGAGCTGATCTGCTTCCTGACAGAAGAGCCGACAGAAGATATGACAGTGGATGCGGTAGAAAAGAAAAAAGAAACCAAGAATCCACCGCTTCTTTATAACCTCGCGGAACTGCAGAATGACTGCTCCAAGTTTTTCAAGATCAGTCCGGATGAAACACTGCGGATCGCCCAGGAGCTTTATGAAAAGAAGATGACGACCTATCCGAGAACGGACGCAAGAGTGCTTTCCAGTGCGGTAGCTAAGGAAATCCATAAAAATATCCGTGGGATCCAGAATTATGAGGTCTGCAGCCAGCTTGCTGCGGAAGTCCTTTCTTCAAACAAAATTGCAGGGATTGCAAAGAGCCGTTATGTGAATGACAAGCAGATCACCGATCACTATGCCATTATCCCTACCGGTCAGGGACTTTCCGCACTCCGTTCCCTGAATCCTACAGCGCAGAAGGTATATGAGATCATAGTAAGGCGTTTCTTAAGCATTTTTTATCCGCCGGCCATTTACCGGAAGGTATCCCTGACACTGAACCTGAAGGGAGAACAGTTCTTTGCCAGCTTCAAGGTGCTGGAAGAGGAAGGCTATCTGAAAGCTGCCAGAGCTTCTTTTTTTAATGCAAAGAAGAAGCAGGCTGAGAATGAGGAAGAGGATAAACAGGAAAACGGCGAACAGGAGAATGAGGATTTTGATATCGGATTCCTGAAAGCACTTCATGACCTGAAAAAGGGAGATCATCTGCCGGCGGGAACACTGGAAGTCAAGGAAGGGGAAACCTCTCCTCCCAAGCGCTATAATTCAGGAAGCATGATCCTGACCATGGAAAATGCAGGCCAGTTTATCGAGGATGAAGAGCTGCGTTCCCAGATCAAGGGAAGCGGGATCGGAACCTCTGCCACAAGAGCCGAGATCCTGAAAAAGCTGTTTAATATTAATTATCTGTCCCTGAACAAGAAGACTCAGATCATCACCCCAACCCTGATGGGAGAAATGATCTACGAGGTGGTTGGCAACTCCATAAGACCGCTCCTTGACCCGGCTCTTACCGCAAGCTGGGAAAAAGGTTTGACTATGGTGGCAGAAGGTACTATAACAGAAGAAGAGTACATGAAAAAGCTTGATGATTTTGTCCGCAGAAGGACAAATGTGGTGAAACAGCTGAATAACCAGTCATCCCTGACAAGACGGTATCAGGAGGTGGCCAGAAATTATTCATCAAAGGGAAGTGCACAGAAAGGAAAATAAATGGAAGAATTTAAAATCAGTAATCTTTATGACCTGAATGAAACAATCGCAGCAGAGCTGCTTCAGACAGCAGAGTATCCATGGGAGCTTCTGCCGAAGATCAGTGCGTTTATCCTGGAGCTTGGAGCAAAGCTTCCAAAGGATACCTATACGGAGATCAAAGAGCATGTATGGGTGGCAGACAGTGCTACCATCGCACCTACAGCGTGTATTAACGGACCTGCTATTATTGATGAGGATGCAGAAGTAAGACATTGTGCCTTTATCAGAGGAAATGCCATTGTGGGAAAGGGTGCTGTAGTGGGAAATTCCACAGAGCTTAAAAATGTCATCCTGTTTAACAAGGTACAGGTACCGCATTATAACTATGTAGGGGACAGTATCCTTGGATTTAAGGCGCATATGGGAGCCGGCTCCATTACCTCCAATGTCAAGAGTGACAAGACACTGGTTGTTGTGAAAAACCAGGAGGAAAGAGTGGAGACAGGGCTGAAGAAATTTGGCGCCATGCTGGGAGATCATGTAGAGGTTGGCTGCAACAGTGTACTGAATCCCGGTACCGTGATCGGAAGAGAAAGCAACATATATCCGACCTCCATGGTAAGGGGCTGCGTTCCCGCGCACAGCATTTTCAAAAAGACCGGAGAAATTGTTGCCAGGAGATAAAAAATTATCAAAAGTACTGGATTTTTTACCAGACTTATGAGAAAATATGTGTTGTGATTATGACAAAATATTCACAAATAGTGGGTGTTTTGTTAGAAAAATACATCTATATGTTGAAAGGAGTTTTCACATGATTTATTCAAAAGAAGTTGAAGAAATGTGTACAGTAGCACAGGGCGTTCATCATGGCTGTGCGCCAATTCCCGAAGAAGCAAAATGGGTACAGGCTAAAAAAGTGGAAGACATTTCCGGTTTGACACATGGTGTAGGCTGGTGTGCACCTCAGCAGGGTGCCTGCAAGCTGACACTGAACGTTAAGGAAGGCATTATCCAGGAAGCACTGGTTGAGACAATCGGATGCTCAGGTATGACACACTCCGCAGCTATGGCTGCAGAAATCCTTCCCGGATTAACCGTTATGGAAGCTTTAAACACTGACCTCGTATGCGATGCGATCAACACCGCTATGAGAGAATTATTCTTACAGATCGTTTACGGTCGTTCCCAGAGTGCATTCTCTGAAGAAGGACTTCCGATCGGAGCTGGTCTTGAAGACCTTGGTAAGGGACTGAGAAGCCAGGTTGGTACTATGTATGGTACTCTGAAGAAAGGTCCCCGTTATCTGGAAATGGCAGAAGGTTATGTAACCGGAATCGCCCTTGATGCGGATAATGAGATCATTGGTTACAAGTTCGTTAACCTTGGTAAGATGACAGACTTCATCAAGAAGGGTGACGATCCGACTACCGCTTATGAGAAATCCTGCGGACAGTACGGACGTGTTGATGACGCTGTTAAGATTATCGATCCCAGAAAAGAATAATTCATAGGAGGAATGAGAAAATGGCTTTATTTGAATCATATGAAAGAAGAATTGATAAAATCACTTCTGTATTAAACTCTTACGGCATTTCTTCTATTGAAGAGGCTGAGAAGATCACAAAGGACGCTGGACTTAACGTATATGACCAGGTTAAGAAGATCCAGCCTATCTGCTTTGAGAACGCATGCTGGGCATACACAGTAGGTGCAGCAATCGCAATCAAGAAGAACTGCAGAAAGGCTTCTGAAGCTGCAGCAGCAATCGGTGAAGGACTTCAGGCTTTCTGTATTCCCGGATCTGTAGCTGATACCCGTAAGGTTGGTCTTGGACATGGTAACCTTGGTAAGATGCTTCTGGAAGAGGATACTGACTGCTTCGCTTTCCTTGCAGGACATGAGTCATTCGCAGCAGCAGAAGGTGCGATCGGTATCGCTGAGAAGGCAAACAAGGTTCGCCAGAAACCTCTTCGTGTTATCCTGAACGGTCTTGGAAAGGATGCTGCAAAGATCATTTCCAGAATCAATGGATTTACATTTGTAGAAACAGAATATGATCCTTACACAAACACTGTTAAGGAAGTATATCGTAAGGCATACTCCGAGGGACTTCGTGCAAAGGTTAACTGCTATGGTGCAAACTCCGTTCCGGAAGGTGTTGCTATCATGTGGAAGGAGAACGTAGACGTATCCATTACCGGTAACTCTACCAACCCTACAAGATTCCAGCATCCTGTTGCAGGTACTTACAAGAAGGAAAGAATTGAAGCAGGAAAGAAGTACTTCTCTGTAGCATCCGGTGGTGGTACAGGACGTACACTTCATCCTGATAACATGGCTGCAGGTCCTGCATCCTATGGCTTCACAGATACATTAGGACGTATGCATTCCGATGCACAGTTCGCAGGTTCTTCATCCGTTCCGGCACACGTTGAAATGATGGGTCTGATCGGTATGGGCAACAACCCGATGGTTGGTGCAACCGTAGCTGTAGCTGTAGCTGTTCAGGAAGCAGCTGACGCTGGCAAGTTCTAATAAGACAGTACTTTTTGAAAGGGTTTTGAGAATGCCTCAAAGCCCTTTCTTATAGAAAAACTTACAGAAACATTTCTTAGGAGGAAAGAGATATGAAAGAGAGCAAATGGAAACAGTTCCTTGGTGTTTGGAATACCAAGACAATTGTAGGTGTGGCGATCGGAGCAGCACTGTTTGGTGTACTGATGGTATTTGGAGGAATCAAGATCTTTTCTAATACTTCCCTGACATCTGCTATGGTAGTTGTAGTTGTTGTAGCTGCTCTGTTCGGACCTGTTCCGGCAGCACTGACAGCAGGTATCGGTAACGTGATCGCCGATCTGATCGGTGGCTGGGGCTTCTGGTTTGACTGGTCATTTGGAAACCTTGTTCTTGGTCTGTTTGTGGGACTGCTCCCCTTATATGGTGCCAAGATTTCAGAAGGAATCTTTACAGTAAAGCATGCTATTATTTATGTAATCACCTGTATTGTAGGTAATATTGTTGCATTCGGTCTGGTAACACCACTTCTGACAAGCCTTTTCTATTCCCAGGAGCTGGCCATCACATGGTTGCAGGCAGCATCTGCTATCGTATCAAATGGTGTCGTACTGATCGTGATCGGTATTCCTTTCCTGTTCCTTCTTGCAAAAAGAAATGCAAGCAAGACAAACCTGAAGAAAGAAGACTAATGCTGGCAGCTAATGTCAGAGCTTTTACTGAAGAAGGCGGGATATCAGAGATCCTGTAAGAATCTGGTATCCTGCTTTCCTTGGGTTATACAGTACAAACAAACTTTTTGAATGAGAGAGAAAAATGGCACTTCCGATTATTGAATTTCATGATTTCGGCTTTCGTTATCAGTCACAGACAGAACAGACCCTGCATGATGTGAATCTGACTATTTATCAGGGAGAGAAGGTGTTGATCCTTGGACCAAGCGGAAGCGGAAAGTCTACCCTTGCCAACTGCATTAACGGACTGATTCCCTTTTCTTATGAAGGGGAGATCTCAGGATCCTGTAAGGTAGCTGGCATAGAGACGAAAGAATCCAGTATATTCCAGCTAAGCAAGCATGTAGGTACGGTCCAGCAGGATTCCGATGCACAGTTTGTAGGTCTTTCTGTAGGAGAGGATATTGCTTTTTCCCTGGAGAATGATGAGGTTCCAAGGAAAGATATGCTTCCCATGGTACTGGAAGCGGCGAAAACTGTCGGCATGGAGGATTATCTGATGGAGCCCCCGTTTAATCTTTCGGGTGGTCAGAAGCAGAAGGTGGCACTTGCAGGTATCCTGCATGACCATGCAGAGATCCTTCTGTTTGATGAACCGCTTGCGGCACTGGATCCTGCCATGGGTATGACAACGGTAGATCTGATTGACCAGATCCATAAAAAGGAAAATGCAACTGTCATTATTATTGAGCACAGGCTGGAGGATGTTCTTTACCGTCATATTGACAGGATCATTCTGGTAAATGAAGGAACAATACAGATGGATACCACTCCGGATGAGCTGCTCCGCAGTGATGTGCTTAAAAAGAATGGTATCCGGGAACCCCTGTATATAGCAGCACTGAAGCATGCGGGGATTCGGTTTGGAAAAGATGAGCATCTGGATAATATCAACGAACTTGCCATAGACAGATATAAAGAAAAGATACAGCAGGAGATGAAGACGGCAAGACCCTATGTTCCGGCAGAAAAGGGAGAAGAGCTTCTGAAGGCAGAGCATGTTGATTTTGCATATGAGGAAAGACAAGTGCTTTCTGATGTTTCCTTTACGGTATGCAGAGGAGAGAAGATTGCCATTATCGGAAAGAACGGTGCTGGAAAGTCTACGATGGCAAAGCTTTTATGTGGGATCATCCGGCCTGTGTCCGGCAGCATCATGGTCCAGGGAGTGAATTATCTGCCGCTTACTATTAAGGAAATCGGCAGAAAGATCGGATACGTCATGCAGAATCCAAACCAGATGCTGGTAAAGGATATGATCCGGGATGAAGTAGAACTGGCTCTTATACTCAATGATTTTTCCAGGGAAGAGATCGACAGGAGGGTGGAAAAGACACTCAAAATGTGTGACCTGTACAGCATGCGCAACTGGCCTGTGAGTGTACTCAGCTACGGACAGAGAAAACGTGTGACGATTGCTTCCATTCTGGCACTGGAGCCGGAAGTCATCATTTTGGATGAGCCTACTGCAGGCCAGGATTATCAGAGATATTCCGAGATTATGGGATTTCTGGAAACACTGAACAGAGAGTATCATATTACGATCCTGTTTATTACCCATGATATGCACCTTGCTATCGAGTATACGGACAGAGCCATTGTTTTTGCAGATGGAAAATGTATTGCTGATGCACCTGTATTTACAGTACTTTCCAATGAAGGTTTAATTGAGCAGGCAAATTTAAAGCAGACGTCACTGGTACTTCTTGCAAAACAGGCAGGGATTGATCCAGAAAGCTATATCAGACATTTTATCGAAATTGAAAGAGAGGAGAGGGCACATGGGACTGACAAAACGACTGTTCATTAAAATTATTCCCGGAAAGACTTTCCTTGATAAATTGAGCGGAACTACAAAGGTCAGATTTTTTCTGCTTCTGATATTACTTCTGATCGTAAGCTGGGATCTTAGGGTGCTTCTTGCAGTATCGGTACTGGGTGTTATCGGAATGATATCCGTGAAGCCAAACTGGCCACTGATACGGGGACTTACGATATTCATGCTGCTTACGAACCTGTTTAACCTGTTCCTGATCTGGCTGACCAATCCAAATTACGGAGCGGATCTGACAGGTGGCTGTACGGTTCTTCTGGTACTGTCAAAGCATTACTTTATTTCATCGGAAACGTTGTTTGCCCTGTTTGTACGTTTTATGAAGTTTATGTCCACCTTCCTGATCTCACTGTGCTTTATCCAGTGTATTACACCAAGTGAGATGGCAGCCGGACTGTATTCCATCAAGGTGCCCTATAAGGTATGTACCGTAGTGTCACTGGCTTTCCGGTATATTCCGGATATTGCCAGGGATTTTGAAAATATCAAGATCTCCATGCAGGCAAGAGGAATGGAGCTTGACAGTAAAAAAGTCGGCTTTTTCGCCAGATTGAAACAGAATATACTGATTCTGATGCCTCTTATTATTTCTTCTTTTGACAGAATCGGAAATATTGCTAATGCCATGGATCTGAGAGGATTTGGAAAAGGAAAAAAGAGAACCTATTATTCAGAGCATGAGGAAACAAAACAGGATAAAATTATGAAGGTCTGCTATCTTCTGACAGCAGCCGGAATACTTGCAATTATAATTGGCAGAATTGTGGCACCACCCGAATATAAGATGTGGAAGCCATGGTAAAAGAAAGGAAAATAAAATGAAACCTTGTATTGTTTGGCAGACGGATTTTGGACTTTCCTGGGGAGCAGTTGCTTCCATGGTAGGCGTATGCAAGCAGGTCGATCCGGAACTGGAATGCATTGATATCACACATGAGATTGAAGCTTATAATATTCTGGCAGCGTCCAGGGAGATTATCTATGTGGAGCCTTTCTGGCCGAAGGGAACCGTATTTGTATCAGTAGTGGATCCCGGTGTCGGAACTGACAGACGTGCCTGTGTGGCAAAGCTCCATGATGGAAATTATATTGTTACACCGGATAACGGTACCCTGACTCACCTTTATTATGAAGTTGGTATTGATGAAGTCCGTGAGATCGATGAAACTGTAAACCGTTATCATGGAACAGAAGCAGTCAGCGTATTCCATGGAAGAGATCTGTTTGCGTATACGGCGGCAAAGCTGGCTTCCGGGAAGATCAGCTTTGAAGGTGTCGGACCAGCTTATCCGGTAGAAGAGATTGTACGCTTTGACAGAGATGTGATCGAGGCACAGGTAGATGGCAGCGATATCAAAGCAATCGTGGGGAGTGTCAGTGATCCCTTTGGAAGCATTGCCTTTAATATTAAGAGCTCAGATTTCGCAAAAGCAGGCTATGCCCAGGGAGATATGGTGCATGTCATCCTGAAGAAGGATGGAGAAACTTACTTTGAGCAGGATGTTCTGTATGAAAAATCCTTTGGCTTTGTAGAAAAAGGAGCGCCGATCCTGTTCAATTCTTCTACCAATTATATTGAGCTTGGACTGAATATGGGCTCATTCCGCGATACTTATCAGGTAAAGGAAGGCAGAAGCTATACAGCGGAACTTTCCAGAGCATAAGGAGAGGGCTTATGGAGAATAAACGATTTGCGCTGCTGATCGATGCAGATAACATTTCAGCAAAATATATCAGTGTGATCCTGGAGGAGCTTTCTACCTATGGGATTACAACCTATAAAAGGATTTACGGGGATTGGACAAGTACGCAGGCTTCCAAATGGAAGAACCAGCTTCTGGAAAATTCCGTGATCCCGGTACAGCAGTTCAGCAATACGGTAGGAAAAAATGCCACCGATTCCACGCTGATCATTGATGCCATGGACATTCTCTATACAGGAAATGTAGAGGGCTTCTGTATTGTGTCAAGTGACAGTGACTTTACCAGGCTGGCAAGCAGACTCAGAGAATCCGGCATGGAAGTTATTGGCATGGGAGAAGAGAAGACCCCCAGATCCTTCCGTGTGGCCTGTACAAGGTTTGTGAACCTTGAAAATCTTGGAAATCAGGAAGACAGTGAAGAGAAAAAACAGCAGGATAATACTGTCAGCCGTGAAGTGATCTACAATGCGATCACCAATATTATTACTGAGAATGAAAATAAAGGAAAGAATGTGGAACTGGCATCAGTGGGAAACCGTCTGGTCAATATGTACCCGGATTTCGATGTCAGAAATTACGGTTACAGTCTGCTTTCCAGATTTTTGCAGGAATCCGGTCTGTTTCTGCTTGATAAAAGGGATAATGTGATTACGATTTCGCTGAAGGAAAATGAACAGTCCAAAGAGGAGATCAGAACCTATGTGATGGAGATCATCCATAAGGCGGGAAGTAAAGGGATTGGGATCAATGAACTCAGTAACCGTGTCCATGGCAGATACAGCCACTTTAATGTAAAGGACTTCGGCTACAGCCAGTTTTCCAAGTTTGTACAGGGAATGGAAGGCGTGCAGGTCTATGCAGACAAAAATGACAGGAAACGTGTCAAGGCATTATAAGTATATTAACGCTTCCGGTCATGGCTGCGGTTCTGACATTTCACTTTCATAAAGGAGAGGATATCCTGCTGGTCTCTTGCATCAAGCTGTTGGTAATAGTACAGGATCATCCGTTCCTTACGGTCAAGGGGTTTGAATTTCCTGATATTTTCCGGTGCATTGATATAATCAAGAAAGCCTGAAAGATCTTCGGAAACAGCACTGTCGGAAACCGGAGGCTGTGTGGCAAAATCCATACTGATATTGTAGGTGACAGCCAGCTCCAGAAATTCTTCGGCCGGAACACCATAAAGCCTTGCAAGGTTATAAAGCGAATTGACCGGAGGGGAAATACGGCCGGTTTCATAATGAGAATAAGTCTGCCGTGTAATGTTAAGATGTGAGGCAACAAATTCCTGAGAATAACCACAGGACTTGCGAAGTTCTTTTAAATACTGGTTAAGGGGCCGCTTGTCTTTCTCCATACAAATTTCTCCTTCTGATTTTGTATATTATACCATTTTTTGAGAAAATAGACTATAGAAAGAATAGACAATTTACAAAAGATAGCTTACAATAAAAACAGATAATAAGCCTGTGATACAGGTATAGGAAAGAGGATATTATGAGCGAAAATAATGATCTGATTACATGTCCCTACTGTGGAAGCCAGAATCCGTCCACCTTCCGTTTCTGCAGTAACTGTGGAGAGAGACTGAATGAGAAGAAAGAAGAAGCACCCGTTCAGGAAACATCTTTTTCTGAAGATGCTGTACAGACACCGGTACAGGATCCTTCTGCAGCATGGGGCGCTGAAACAGAGCAGCCTTCTGCAGAAACATCCGCATTTGCGAAGGCAGAAGGTGAAGTGGTAAGCGGCGGTGCATTTTCATCCCAGGATACAACAGGTACATATAAACCGCAGGAAGAGATTCGTATCAATTATGAACGTGCAGCTGGTGATCCGGTACCTGCACAGACGGCAGTCAAAGAAGGAAACGGTAATATCGGTTTTGCCATTGCTTCCCTGATCTGTGGAATCCTTTCCATTCTGTGCTGTTGTTTTGTATGGCTTGCGTTAGTTCTTGGCATTGCAGGCATTGTTCTTGGTATCATTACCCTGACACAGAAATATGAGGGGAAGGGTATGGCAATTGCCGGTATCATCACCGGAGGTGTTGGTCTGTTGCTTTTCCTTATTGTTTTACTTGTTGCCGGCTCTACTGATGCATTCACTACTCTGATAGATACTCTTAATGAATACTAAAAAATTCAGACTGGATACTTTATTGTTTAAAACAGAAGCCCTGCTTGCTGTGCCCTGCATAGCAGCAGGGTATTGGTTTGTCAGAAGGATTTATCCTGAACATGCAGACTTTTTTTCCTGTACATTTAAAAGGATCACCAGCCTGCCATGTCCGGGATGTGGTGGTACAAGAGCGCTGTATGCTTTTCTGACAGGACATTTTGCGGAAAGCTTTCTGTACCATCCGGCCATTCTGTATCTGGCATTTGCCGGCATCCATTTTACCGTTCGTTATATTTTCCGTAATTTTATAAAAAAAGAACAGCCATCAAAAGAAATAGCTGTTCCTGTATATGCCTATATACTGATCGGTGTGATCCTGGTACAGTGGATCTGCAAGCTGTTATTCGGTTTCTGTTAAAAGATCTTCTTCAGCGGAAGGATCTGTTTCACCGGAAGCAGCACCGGAATCTGGCTGGCTGCTGTCATCTTCAGAATCATCCTCATAGGTATAAATCTCTTCCGGAATGTCCCCGTGGAGAATGGAAACGATATACTGGAGTCTGACATTGGCTCTGTCGTAATATTGCTTGGCAACGTCTGCAAGAGAGGCATCATATTCTTCCCCTTCAAAAGCCTGATGATAATAGGAAACAGCCTGAGACATATTCTCACTGGCTTCTGCGGCAAGCTGATCTACACCGGGAAAACCATCAGGAACTGTGAGAGATGCCATCTGGGCAAAGGAAGTATCCATGGAGTCAAGCAGGGCAAGCAGATCGGAAACCGCTGTATCGGACTGGGGATCAATGCTGTTGATAGAATCATTGTAAACCTTTATGTTTTCAAAGAACTGGTTCATGTTTGCCTTATAATTTTCAAGTTCCTGGTTTTTCTTGCCACAGCCTGTGAAAAGCAGGGAAAATGAAAGGATCATGATGGAAAAAATGGTCAAAACAGAGTATTTTCTGTGGAACTTATGGTACAAGATAATGTCCTCCCTTTTAAACTTGATCTAAATGCATACATATAAAATAGCATAGATGATTAAATTATTCAATTGTAGTTTCTGAGTAATTATGCTAACATGATGAGGAAATATAAGCAGTACGACAGATGGAGATTTTTCATGAATAAAGCAGAATTTAACCGGCTTTCCAGAGAAAGAGTCCTGTATCTGGATGGTGCGACCGGATCTAATCTGATCAAGCGTGGCATGCCTGCAGGAGTATGCCCGGAGAAGTGGATCTTAGATCATAGAGAGATCATGATCGGTCTGCAACGGGAATACATAGAAGCCGGAAGTAATATTATTTATGCGCCTACCTTTACTGCAAACCGGATCAAATTGAAGGAGTATGGTTTTGAGAAGGAAACCAGGTCCATGAACAGGGAGCTGATCAGGCTTTCTCTGGAAGCAGCAGAGGGGAGGGCGCTTGTTGCTGCGGATATCACCATGACAGGAGAGCAGCTTGCTCCTATGGGAACCATGGATTTTGAAACCCTGATTTCGGTTTATAAGGAACAGATCACAGCTGTTGCACAGGCAGGAGCCGATCTGATCGTTGTGGAAACTATGATGAGCCTTCAGGAATCAAGAGCCGCATTAATTGCCGCAGGTGAGGTCTGTGATCTTCCGGTTATGGTTACTATGACGTTTGAGAGTGATGGTAAGACACTGTATGGTACCGATGCTACTACAGCGGCAGTCGTTCTTGAAAGTCTTGGTGCCTGCGCGATCGGTGCCAACTGTTCCACGGGACCGGATAAGATGATGCCGATCATCAGTGAGATCGCAGAAGCAGTATCCATTCCGGTCATAGCCAAGCCAAATGCCGGACTTCCCGCGCTAAACGAGCATGGAGAGACTGTCTATAATATGGGGGAAGAGGACTTCGTTGCAGGTATGCAGGAGCTGATAGAAGCCGGGGCGTCTATTCTTGGAGGCTGTTGTGGGACGTCACCCTCTTATATAAGAGCACTTTCAGATTCCTTTCAGGGAAAGGAGCAGATGGTCAGGAAAGAGCAGCTGCAGAAGACAGATCACAGATTGCCGCGACGTTTCCTGACATCCGAAAGAAAGACCCTTGCTTTTAATCTGGATTCACCGTTTATGATCGTGGGTGAAAGGATCAATCCTACCGGGAAGAAAAAGCTTCAGGAAGAACTGCGCAGCGGAAGCCTGTCCATGGTACTTGACTTTGCGGAGGAGCAGGAAGCAAGGGGAGCATCTTTACTGGATATTAACGTAGGTATGAGTGGTATTGATGAAAAGGATATGATGCTTAAGATCCTGGATGAGGTCACGCTTGCATCTTCCCTGCCACTTTCACTGGATTCCAGCCATGTTGATGTACTGGAGGCAGCCCTCCGGAAATATCCTGGAAGAGCTCTGGTCAATTCCGTATCGGCTGAACGGGTCAAGCTGGAAAGGCTTTTGCCAATTGTCAGGAAGTATGGGGCTATGTTCATATTACTTCCTTTGTCGGATGAAGGACTTCCTGCAAATCTTGATGAAAAAATTGCACTCATTGAAATGATCGTTCAGAAAGCTTCTGAACTGGGCATGAGAAAAGAAGATATTGTGGTAGACGGTCTTGTGGCTACAATAGGTGCTAATAAAAATGCAGGACGGGAAGTACTGGAAACAATCCGTTATTGTAAGGAAAATGGGCTTGCCACGATCTGTGGTCTTTCCAATATTTCCTTTGGCTTGCCGGAGAGAAGCTTTGTAAATACGGCATTTTTGACTATGGCGATCAAGGAAGGACTTACGATGGCAATCGCCAACCCTTCCCAGGAGATGCTGGTCAATGCGGCTTTTGCTTCTGATCTTCTCATGAACAAGGAAGAAAGCGATATCCGTTATATTGAACGTATGGCTGATTACCAGGCAAGAAACCCGAAGGTGGATCCGACACTTCTCAGGGCTGCTGTCAGTAAAACAGACCAGCCGGCCAGGAAGGAAGAAAAAGAACAGACCGGTATTTTATATCAGGATGTATTAAAGGGAAACCGGAAGATGATCCTTTCCCATACCAAAGAAGAAATAGAAGCAGGTAAAGAGCCGTCTGTTCTTTTAAATGAAATGCTGCTGCCGGCAATCGATGAAGTGGGAAAGCTGTTTGATCAGGGAAAATATTTCCTTCCCCAGCTTATAGCCAGTGCAGAGGCCATGAAGCTGTCCATTGAATATTTGGAGCCCCTTCTTGCAGGAACGAGGGCAGAAGGAGATATGCCAACGGTTGTTATTGCTACGGTGCAGGGCGACATTCATGATATTGGCAAGAATCTGGTAGGACTTATGTTAAAAAACCATGGCTTTCATGTGATCGATCTTGGAAAGGATGTTTCAAAAGAAGCGATCGCTGAAGCGGCACTGACCAATCATGCGGCAATCATCGGATTATCAGCACTGATGACGACAACCATGCAGGAAATGAAACATGTGGTTGATTATGTCCATGAGAAAGGGATTCCAGTCAGGATTATGATCGGCGGGGCTGTCATCACACCGGAATATGCAAAAGAGATCGGAGCAGATGCTTATTCCAAGGATGCGGCAGAAGCGGTTGTTGTGGCAAAAAGGCTTTTGGGAATACAGGACTAGGAGGAAATATGGACGAAACAAGGGATGAGCTGCTGCAAAGGATTGCAGAGCAGACGAAAAAACAGGTTTTTTATGCCAGGATCAGTGCTATATGCGGAGGAATACTGACAATGGCTGTCGTGATTGCACTTCTTATACTGGTTCCGTCACTGCTGAAGACCATCCACCAGGTGAACGGCGTGGCCGCAGAAGCAGAAGAGACTTTAGCGCAGGCACAGGATGCTCTTGCAGGCGTGGATGAGATGACAGATGCTGTAACCAGTATGAGTGAAAATATGGATACCTTTGTTACCGAAAATGCTGTATCCATTGAACAGGTCATGAAAAAACTGGAGGCTATTGATTTTGAAGGACTGAACGGTGCCATCAAGGATCTTGGTGATGTAGTGGAACCCATGGCTAAATTCTTTGGGAAGTTTAAGAAATAACAGGTAAGCCCCTCTTACAGGGTAATGATACAGAAATGGGAAAGGAACAAACGAATATGATAGGTGCAGATGCAATCGTTAAATGTCTGGAAGAAGAAAAAGTAAAATATGTATTTGGATATCCTGGTGTGGCAATCTGTCCATTTTATAACAGCATTCTGGATTCTTCTATAGAAACCATTCTTGTCAGAACGGAGCAGAATGCAGCCCATGCGGCAAGCGGACTTGCCAGAGTGACAGGAAGACCAGGAGTCTGTGCAGTTACTTCCGGTCCAGGTGCAACCAATGTGATCACAGGAATTGCCACAGCCTTTGCCGACAGCATCCCTCTGATCTGTATTACAGGACAGGTAAATTCAGAGCTTCTTGGAAGTGATGTGTTTCAGGAGGCAGATATCACAGGTGCTGTGGAATCTTTTGTAAAATACAGTTATCTGGTAAAGGATGTCAATGACATTCCGAGAATTTTCAAGGAAGCCTTTCATATTGCCAGTACCGGCAGAAAAGGACCTGTACTGATCGATATTCCTATTGATATCCAGAATGCGGAGATAAAAAAGTTTTCCTATCCGGAACGTGTATCCATGAGAACCTATAAGCCTACGGTAAAGGGAAATATGGTACAGATCAAGAAAGTAGCATCCCAGCTTGAAAAAGCAAAGAAACCGATCATCTGTGCAGGGGGTGGTGTTCTTTTATCCGATGCGGAAACGGAGCTTAGGAGCTTTGCACAGAAGTATGGGATCCCTGTTGTTTCTACTATGATGGGGATTGGTGTTATGCCAACTGAGGATCCTCTTTACTTTGGGATGGTTGGAAATAATGGAAAGCCTTATGCTAACCGTGCAATGAATGAATCTGATCTTCTGATTATGGTGGGTGCAAGGGTGGCTGACAGGGCAGTCAGCCAGCCGGATCTGATCACGGAAAATAAGGTACTGATCCATATTGATGTAGATCCTGCAGAAATCGGTAAAAATGTTGGAGCAGCCATTCCACTTGTCGGAGATGCAAAGCATATCTTCAGAGATCTTCTTGAGCTTACTATTGACTGTGAACATCAGGAATGGCTTACTACACTGGATACCTACCGCAGAACTATGGTGCCAAAGAGAAATCCGGATCCATCCTATGTAGATCCGGCAGCCTTTATCACCCTGCTGTCAGAGAAAATGCAGGCAGATGGCATTTATGTGGCAGATGTAGGGCAGAATCAGATCTGGTCCTGCGGCTACCATATAGTAAGAGATGGAAAGTTCCTGACTTCCGGCGGTATGGGGACGATGGGGTATTCCATTCCGGCTGCTATGGGAGCCAAGCTGGCAGATAAAAAGAGGCAGGTCGTTGCAGTCTGCGGTGATGGATCCTTCCAGATGTCCATGATGGAGCTGGCAACCATGAACCAGCATCATATTCCTGTCAAGATCGTTGTCCTTAAGAATAATTATCTTGGTATGGTACGTGAATATCAGCATTATACCTATAAGGATCATTATTCTGTTGTAGATCTGTCAGGAAGTCCGGATCTTGAGAAGCTTTCTGCGGCTTATGGCATGGACTTTGCAAGACTTGAGAATATGGATCATGCACAGGAAACGGTCGATGCTTTTCTGAAGGAAGATAAGTCCATGCTTCTTGAGTGTCTGATCAATCCGATGGATCTTGTAAAGTAGGAGGAGAAGTATCATGAAGAAAATATATTCTGTACTGGTAGAAAACAGATCCGGTGTACTGTGCAAGGTGGCAGGTCTTTTCTCAAGGAGATGCTTTAATATTGATTCGCTTGCTGTAGGAGAAACGGATACGAAGGATGTTTCCTGCATGACGATCGTGAGCAGCGGGGACAAGAGAACCATAGAGCAGATCGAAAAACAGCTGAATAAAAAGCTGGATGTCATCAAGGTAAAAACCTTTGATACGGAAAGCAGTATCAGCCGTGAACTGATGCTGATCAAGGTCAAGTACAACAAGACGAACCGGAGAGACATTATGGAGATCTGCGAGATCATGCATGCCCAGATCGTGGATATGTCTAAAAATCTCATGCTGATCCAGATGTGTGATCTGCCTGAAAGAACACAGCTCCTGATCGACATGTTCCAGTCAGTCAGCATCGTGGAGGTGGCACGTACCGGTACCTTGGCGCTGCAGAAATGCAATGAAACAGATCTGAAATGATAAAATAGATCAACAAAATTGGATAAAATGGTACAATTGACTTTTATAACGTCAGTTGCTAAAATATTGGATAAAAGTTAAGGAGGAGTCTTACGTGCATAAGAAAGTATTTCAGCTTCTTGTTGACAATACCTCAGGTGTGTTAAGCCGTATTTCAGGTCTGTTTTCAAGGAGAGGCTATAACATTGAGAGTATTACTGCAGGTGTAACTGCGGACCCTCGTTTTACAAGGATCACCATTGTCGCTTCAGGGGATGATGAGATTCTGGATCAGATTGAAAAACAGGTCTCCAAGCTCGTGGATGTCCGCGATGTGAAGGAGCTGAAGCCGGACAGCAGTGTTTACAGGGAACTGGCACTGATCAAGGTAAAGGCAGGATGCGACCAGAGGCAGGGTGTGATCTCCATTGCAGATATTTTCCGTGCGAAGATCATTGATGTGGCTTCTGACAGTCTGATCGTTGAATTGACAGGTAATCAGGATAAGATTGATGCTTTCATCAATCTCCTTGATGGATATGAAATTCTGGAGCTTGCCAGAACCGGTATTGCCGGACTTGGCAGAGGTTCAGAAAATGTTACCTATTTATAAGAAAGGAGTCATGAAAATGGCAAATATTTATTATCAGGAGGATTGTAATCTTTCCCTTCTTGAAGGAAAAACAATCGCAGTTATCGGCTATGGCAGTCAGGGACATGCCCATGCACTGAATGCAAAGGAGTCCGGCTGTCACGTAATTATCGGTCTTTATGAAGGATCCAAGTCCTGGGCAAAGGCTGAGGCACAGGGATTTGAAGTATATACTGCAGCAGAAGCAGCAAAGAAGGCTGATATCATTATGATCCTCATCAATGATGAGCTGCAGGCAGCAATGTATAAGAAGGATATCGAGCCCAACCTGGAAGCAGGCAACATGCTGATGTTCGCACATGGTTTCAATATTCATTTCGGACAGATCGTTCCGCCTAAGGACGTCGATGTTACCATGATCGCTCCCAAGGGACCTGGACATACTGTAAGAAGCGAGTATCAGGCTGGTAAGGGTGTTCCCTGTCTGGTTGCTGTTCATCAGAATGCTACAGGTAAGGCACTTGAGATGGCACTGGCTTATGCACTTGCTATCGGTGGCGCAAGAGCAGGTGTTCTTGAGACAACCTTCCGTACAGAAACAGAGACAGACCTCTTTGGTGAGCAGGCAGTTCTTTGTGGTGGTGTATGTGCACTGATGCAGGCTGGCTTTGAAACTCTCTGCGAGGCTGGTTATGATCCGAGAAATGCATACTTTGAGTGTATCCATGAAATGAAGCTGATCGTAGATCTGATCTATCAGTCAGGCTTCGAGGGAATGAGATATTCCATCTCCAACACAGCAGAGTATGGTGATTATATTACAGGTCCCAAGATCATTACAGATGAAACCAAGAAGACCATGAAGAAGATCCTGAAGGATATCCAGGATGGTACTTTTGCAAAGGACTTCCTGCTTGATATGTCTCCTGCGGGCGGACAGGCTCATTTCAAGGCCATGAGAAAGCTTGCTGCAGAGCATCCTTCAGAGCAGGTTGGCAAGGAGATCCGTAAGCTTTACAGCTGGAACAACGAAGGCGACAAACTGATCAATAACTAAAGGTATGACAGTTCTATAAAAATGACATGAACCTTGTGCCGAACTTCTGGCACAGGGTTCTTTCTATCAGGAGGAAATAAGCATGGGAATGACAATGACCCAGAAAATTCTGGCAGCACATGCCGGACTTGAGAAGGTAGAAGCCGGACAGCTGATCGAAGCAGATCTGGATCTGGTGCTTGGAAATGATATTACCAGTCCGGTAGCCATTAAGGAAATGGCAAAGATGAATACCGAGGGGGTTTTTGATAAGGACAAGATCGCACTTGTTCCTGATCACTTTGTTCCCAATAAGGATATTAAATCTGCGGAACACTGCAAATGTGTCAGAGAGTTTGCAAGGCGTAATGAAATTACCAATTATTTTGAAGTAGGAGAAATGGGAATTGAGCATGCCCTGCTTCCTGAAAAAGGACTGACAGTAGCCGGCGATGTGATCATCGGGGCAGATTCCCATACCTGTACCTATGGTGCACTTGGTGCATTCTCGACAGGTGTTGGAAGTACCGATATGGCTGCCGGCATGGCAACGGGTAAGGCATGGTTCAAGGTGCCGGGAGCTATTAAGTTCAATCTGACAGGTAAGCCCTCCAAATGGATTTCCGGTAAGGACGTGATCCTGCATATTATCGGCATGATCGGTGTGGACGGTGCCTTATACAAGTCCATGGAGTTTGTTGGAGATGGTATCAGAAATCTTACCATGGATGACAGATTTACCATTGCCAATATGGCGATCGAAGCCGGCGGCAAGAATGGTATTTTCCCGGTAGACGATCTGACGGTCGCTTATATGAAAGAGCATGCGACTAGATCCTTTACAGTATATGAAGCAGATGAGGATGCTGTTTATGATGAGGAGTATACCATTGACCTTTCTGAGTTAAAGCCTACCGTGGCATTTCCTCATCTTCCGGAGAATACAAAGACAGTAGATGAGATTACAGAAGATATCGCCATCGATCAGGTAGTGATCGGCTCCTGTACCAATGGACGGATTGATGATATGAGAATTGCAGCATCTATCCTTAAGGACAGACATGTTGCAAAGGGAATGCGCTGTATCGTAATCCCTGCTACCCAGGCTGTTTATCTGCAGGCCATGGAAGAGGGTCTGTTAAAGACCTTTATCGAAGCCGGCGCCGTAGTCAGTACACCCACCTGCGGACCCTGCCTTGGTGGTTATATGGGTATCCTGGCAGAGAATGAAAGATGCGTTTCTACCACAAACCGTAACTTTGTAGGCCGTATGGGACATGTAAAGAGTGAAATTTATCTGGCAAGCCCTGCAGTAGCTGCTGCAAGTGCCGTTGCAGGTAAGATCGCAGATCCCAGAAAGTTAGATTCGTAGAGAAGGAAAGGACGAAGACTATGAAGGCAGCAAAAGGAATCGTATTTAAATTCGGAGATAACGTAGATACAGATGTGATCATTCCTGCAAGATATCTGAATTCCTCAGATCCTGCGGAACTGGCTGCACATTGTATGGAGGATATTGATAAGGATTTTATTAAAAATGTAAAAAAGGGAGATATTATCGTGGCAGACAAAAATTTCGGCTGCGGTTCTTCCAGAGAGCATGCCCCTATTGCCATTAAGGCTGCAGGTGTAAGCTGCGTCATCGCGGAAACCTTTGCCAGAATTTTCTACCGCAATGCGATCAATATCGGACTTCCCATTATTGAATGTAAGGAAGCAGCCAGAGAGATTGAGAACGGGGATGAGGTTTCCGTTAACTTTGATACCGGTGTGATTACTGATATCACAAAGAACACAACTTATCAGGGACAGGCATTCCCTGAATTCATGCAAAAAATAATTGCTGCAGAGGGACTTGTTAATTATATCAATCAGAAGTAAAATAGGTTCTGTAGTTATTGAGAAAGAATTAAGGAGGAGCTCTACAAATGGCAAAAAAAAATGAACCTGAGGTAACAGAGCAGAAGGTTCAGACCCGTTATGACAAAAAAATGGCAGCCAGAAAGGCGAAAGAAGAAAGGGACAGACGTGACGAGAAGATCTTCAAAACAGTTACAGCTGTGATCGGTATCGCTATTGTACTGGCAATTGTAATTGGTTTTGGATCCAGTATCGTTAAGAAACAGACAGCACTTCACGGAACCTATATCCAGGTAGGAGAAGAGAATATCAGCAAGCTGGAATTTGATTATTATTATCATTCCGTTGTAAATAGTTATCTTTCCACATATGGTTCCATTGCTTCTTATATGGGTCTTGATACATCCAAGGATCCGGCAGAGCAGATCTATGATCAGGACAAGAACCTGACCTGGAAGGATCTGTTTGAGGAGATGGCTGTACAGCAGATTGTTTCCACTTATGCGATGAAAGCGGATGCACAGGCAAATGGTTTTACCTATGACAGTACGGAGGAATACGAAAGTCAGATAGAGCAGTTCAGATCGGCTGCCGATTCAGCTGCTGAGACACTTTCTGTTTATTACAGAGAAACCTTTGGTGATTATGCTACTGAGAAGAATATCAAGCCTTTCCTTGAGGATGCGCTTCTTACCAATGCATATTATCAGGAACTGCTTGCAAAGAATGCGCCTTCAGAGGAAGAGATCAAGACAACTTACGAGGCTGACCCGGCGTCTTATGATGATGTGGATTACAGAAGCTTTGTTTTCAAGGCTGATCTTGCAGATGATGCTACAGAGGATGATATTGCAGCAGCAATGGATGACCTGAAAGCAAAAGCAGATGCTTTTCTGACAGAGCGTAAGGCCGGTGGAGATTTCAATGCACTGTGTGCTGAGAATGCTTCTGAAGATGATAAAGCAAATTATGAAGATACTGAGTCTGATTATTCGCTGAAGGAAGGTCAGCGTAAATCCTATGCTCCTTCTGTTATTCAGGATTTTCTGTTTGATGATACAAGAGCAGAGGGGGATATCGAAGTTATCGAGGACACTGACAATCATCAGTATTATGTAGTTGAATTTATCAAGAGATACTATGATGCTGAAACTGTAGACAGTGAAATTTCTGATTCCATGGCTTCTGATGCGACAGCGGCATATCTTTCGTCTCTGACTGAGAAGTTTGAGGTATCAGATCAGAAGGGACATCTGAATTATCTGACCGCAACAGACAGTTCTTCAGACAGTACTGCAGCAGATGGTTCTGACAGTACAGATGAGACCAGTGATACTGGCACAGCAGAGTCTGATGAGATGGATGGCACAGAAGATACAGCGGAAGAATAAGAAGATTTAAAAGGCTGCGAGTAATCTCGCAGCCTTTTGGTTACTGCTGAAAAACAGGCGTAAAGGAACCGGCATTGGATATGGGCTCTCCTGCAAGCAGCAGATGGGATACATCTCCCATGGCCTGCACGCGGAAATAAGCTTCATTGCTCCAGCGTTCTTCGGTACCGAGAATAGTCAGGGAGGTAGTTGGCAGGAAAAATCCATGTGCAAGAAGTGGGAAGGGGATATTCAGCAAATGGGACAGCATAATGCAGATTGCACCCAGATGACAGAAGATAACGACAACCTTTTCCCTGCCATGCTGCAGCTGGTTACTGATATTGGCCTGATTGTCAGGAGAAACGGTTCTGGAAATGAATACTTCCTTTTTACCGGGAACTCTGTAAAAATTATCCTCCCGTACATAGCCGTATTTTTCAAGAAACTGATCCAGCTGCTTACATACATCCTGATAATGGACTGCAATATCGGGATTCTGGCTCATGATATCAGATTGAACCCAGCCGTCTTTGGACAGCATAAGGATATCATTACACCAGGAAGAAGGAACAAGATCCCATGGAACACCATGCCTGCCGGTAACAGGGTCATCGATCGGATAATTAAATTCCTGTGTCCAGCTCAGGATCTTTGCCTTACGGTTCATTTTTTTCAGTGTACAGTAAGCGGTATCTCTTGCACGGCCAAGAGGAGAACAGTAGAAGTCATCCACGTCAAAGCTGCTGATCCGTTCTGCCAGTATTTCTGCCTCACGCCAGCCTTTTTCTGTCAGGGAATCCAGTGTATAGTCAGGATCCCCATGTCGAACGAATATTAATTTCATCTGTTGTTTTCCCTTTCTTAAAAACGGTTTTGTATTCCTGATCAGTTTAGCACAGAAAAGGAAGAAAATAAATACCAGAGAAGCTTGAAACGTATGTTCGATTATGATAATATAACAATATGGTTTTGCAAGAATGTGAACAGGAGATACCAGTATCGTATATGGAGAGGCAGACATTGTTTCAGAAGCTGAAGGGCGATTTGCTTATTGTCGGAATCATTCTTCTTCTGGCAGCCACTTTTTTCCTGATCAATGTAATCAGGGACAGGCAATCCTCAGGAGAGGGGAGTGTCCTTGTGATCAGAGATGGCTGTGTGACAGCTTCTTATCCTCTTTCTGAGGATATTACCGTTACGCTGTGGAATGAAGAACGGACACATTATAATCTGTTGATGATCAGAGACGGCAGTGCGGAAATCTCTGATGCCAACTGTCCGGATAAGATCTGTGTCCGCTCAAAAGCCATAGCAAGGGATGGGGAGAGCATCATCTGTCTGCCACACAGGCTGGTTCTATCCGTTCATTCAGAAAGGGAGAGTGACATGGATGCGGTCACCGGTTAGGCACAGATGAAGAGAACTGCAGTAATGGGACTTTTACTTGCCCTTGCTTTAATTTTATCCTATGTGGAAAGCCTGATTCCGCTCCCGATAGGAATACCTGGGATCAAGATCGGACTTGCCAATCTGGCAGTTGTGCTTGCCATGTATCTGGTGGGGGAGAGGAATGCGCTTCTCCTTACGATATCAAAGGCTGTTTTAAGCGGTCTGTTATTTGGAAATCTTACAGTGATCCTGTATAATCTTGCAGGAGCCCTGATCAGCTTTTTTACCATGGCACTGATGAAAAAATCAGGAAGATTCCATCTTCCGGTGATCAGCGCTGTCGGAGGTGCGATGCATAATACCGGCCAGCTCCTGGTTGCATGTGTGATCGTGAGCACCTATGGCATTGTATATTATATTCCCTTTCTGCTGATCGCAGGCCTTGGTACCGGCATGGTGATCGGCAGTGTGGCAGTACTTGTGCTGCCGGCAGCCAGAAAGGGTATGAACGGAGGAAACAGAGGATGATTGCTTTTGTCAGGGGGATCATTGATGAAATTACAGAAGAAAGTGTTGTGATAGATACTGGAAGTATGGGTTACAATATCCGTATTTCAGGGAAAACAGCCGGTGAACTCCCGGGGATTGGAGAAGAAGCTAAGCTTTATACCTATACAAGTGTACGTGAGGATGCAATCTGGCTGTATGGTTTTCTTACAAAGGATGAACTGGCTGTTTATAAACAGCTTATTACGGTAGGTGGAATCGGTCCTAAAGGAGGTCTTGCAATCCTGTCTGTGATGAGTGCAGATGATCTGCGGTTTGCTGTTCTTTCCGGGGATGCCAAAGCGATTGCCAAAGCACCTGGTGTCGGTATCAAGACTGCAGGCAGGGTGATCCTTGACCTGAAGGATAAGATCTCCATGAGGGATACCGCAATCGGCCGGGAAGAAGCTGCATATGCTGAAGGTATGGAACAGGATGGAAACAGTGCCAGAAGTGAAGCTGTAGAAGCACTGACAGCGCTTGGATACAGCCCGGCAGATGCCCTTAAGGCGATAAGGAAGACAGAAATCCCCGAGGATGCAGATGCAGAGCTGATCCTGAAGCTGGCTCTGAAAAATATGTTCTAAATTCTGAAAAGGAAATGAAGCATGGCAGGAAGAATGATAGAAACCAGCCTGAAGGAGGAAGATATCCGTGTAGAAGGATCTCTCCGTCCCAAGCAGCTGGATGATTATATTGGACAGTCCAAGATCAAAGAAAATCTGAAGATCTATATTGAAGCGGCAAAGAAACGACAGGATCCACTGGATCATGTTCTTTTTTATGGACCGCCCGGACTTGGTAAGACGACGCTGGCAGGTATTATTGCCAATGAAATGCAGGTCAATATGAAGGTGACCAGTGGACCAGCCATCGAGAAGCCAGGGGAAATGGCTGCGATTCTGAACAATCTGAAAGAAGGGGATGTTCTCTTCGTAGATGAGATCCACAGACTGAACAGGCAGGTGGAAGAAGTTCTGTATCCGGCTATGGAGGATTATGCCATTGATATTATGATCGGTAAGGGACAGGCAGCCAGATCAATTCGTCTTGATCTTCCGAAGTTTACATTGATCGGAGCAACTACCAGGGCAGGTCTTTTAACTGCACCTCTCCGTGACCGTTTCGGGATCATCCACCGGCTTGAATTCTATACACCGGAAGAACTTCAGCAGATCATTCTGCATTCAGCAAGGATACTGGAAGCACCGGTAGATTTTGACGGAGCGATGGAGATGGCAAGGAGGAGCCGGGGAACACCGCGTCTCGCCAACCGGATACTGAAGAGAGTCAGGGATTTTGCACAGGTGAAATATGACGGTGTGATCACAAAGGACGTAGCAGTAACAGCCTTAAATCTGATGGATGTGGATCCTATGGGGCTTGATCATATTGACAGGAATCTGCTGCTTACCATGGTCAATAAATTTCAGGGAGGGCCGGTAGGTCTTGATACACTGGCGGCAGCCATTGGAGAGGATGCCGGTACCATAGAAGATGTTTATGAACCCTATCTGATCAAAAATGGCTTTCTGAACAGAACTCCCAGAGGACGTGTAGTGACAGACCTTGTTTATCACCATTTTGGACTTGAAATTCCCGGTTAATATGCGTATAATTAACTCAATATATACAAAGGGGTGAAGGGGATGTCAGTGAAGACAGATACAGAGGTTATCATCGGTGGTAAGGTGTTTACACTGAGTGGTTATGAGAGCGAAGAATATTTGCAGAAAGTGGCCTCCTATATCAACAACAAGCTGTCTGAGTACAACAAAGTAGAGTCTTTCAGACGTCAGCCCCAGGATACCCAGAATGTACTGATGCAGCTCAATCTGGCTGATGATTATTTTAAGGCGAAGAAACAGATTTCCCTGCTGGAAGAAGAGATCCAGAGCAAGGAGAAGGAGTTGTATAATCTGAAGCATGAGCTCATTGCTTCCCAGATCAAGCTGGAGAATATGGAGAAAAATATCAAGGGTCTCCAGACAGAAGTCAATGACAGTGCCAGGAAGATCGTCAGACTGGAAACAGAATTAAAAAAACAGCAATAGTATAAATAAAAGAACGGATCTACGAAAGAAAGCTGTCTCAAGAAGACAGCTTTTGTCACATTATGAGAAGTTGTTGGAGACTTTGTATGAAAGAGGTTCCGTAAGCTTTACAGATCCGTATTATTGAGGCAGTTATGAATCAAACAGAATTACTGGCACCGGCAGGAAATTATGAAGCGCTGACAGGTGCCCTTTCAGCAGGTGCAGATGCCATCTATCTTGGTGGCAGTGCCTTTGGGGCGAGAGCATATGCAGATAACTTTTCTCAGGAAGAAATCTGCGAAGGGATCCGTTATGCCCATACCCTCCAGAAGAAAATATATCTTACTGTCAATACACTGGTAAAGGAATGGGAATTCCCAGCACTTTATCAGTTTCTGATACCCTTTTATGAAGCAGGACTGGATGCTGTGATCGTACAGGATCTGGGTGCCTTTCTTTTTATAAGAGATCATTTCCCAGGTCTTTCCCTTCATGTCAGTACCCAGATGACCATTACTGGCCCCTTCGGAGCGAAGCTGCTGAAGTCACTTGGTGCATCCCGTATTGTTCCTGCCAGGGAACTGTCCCTGCGGGAAATTATTACCATGAAGCGGACAGCAGATATCGAGGTGGAAACCTTTATCCATGGAGCCATGTGCTACTGCTATTCCGGACAGTGCCTGTTCAGCAGTATCCTGGGAGGCAGAAGTGGTAACCGTGGCAGATGTGCACAGCCCTGCAGACTTCCCTATCACGTAGAGGACGGCAGGGAGGAATATCCTTTAAGCATGAAAGATATGTGTACGATCCATTTGATTCCGAAGCTTATGGATGCCGGGATTGATTCCTTTAAGATAGAAGGCCGTATGAAAAAACCGGAATATGCAGCCGGTGTGACTGCAATCTACCGGAAATACATGAATCTTTATACAACCCTGAAGCAGGAAGGGAAAGAAGCACTGTATGCGGTATCGGCAGAAGATATTCAGAAGCTGAAATCCTTATATTTGCGAAGCAGTCTTTCGGAAGGCTACTATGAGAAGCATAATGGACGGGATATGATCACGATTTCTTCACCTTCCTATAATGGTGCTGACGAGTCACTTCTTCAGGCTGTCCGGAAACAGTATATTGAGAAGCCGGTTCGAAAGGAGGTTTCTCTGTCTGCTGTATTTCATGCAGGTGAACAGGCCATCCTTACTGTAACGGACGGTATCACGACTACAGCCGCTGAAGGTGATATTGTAGATAAAGCCAAAAACAGGCCATTATCAGAAGAACAGGTGGTTGAACAGCTCCGGAAATGCGGCGGTACATTTTTTACAGTTGCAGATGTGCAGATCACCATGGATCCGGATATTTTTATGCCTGTTAGCAGGCTGAACCAGCTGCGGAGGGATGCCCTGAAGGCTTTTGAATCACTTTTTCTGTGGGATGACGCCGTAAAGGAAAGACATCCACTGCCATTTGAAGAGGATTCTTTATCAGACAGAGCTGCCGTACAGAAGGTACAAAGTGTCCGGAAAGAACAGGAAGCACTTCCGTCTTTGAAAGGAACGCAGCTTCATGTCCTTGTGACACAGAAAGAGCAGCTGCAGGCAGTATGCCATACCTGCCTTGAAAAGAGGGGAGAGGCAGCAAGGCTTTATGTGGAACTGGCACTCACGAAAGATCCTTCTGTGACAGAACTGTTTTCCCTGTACAGACAGGCAGGCGGGGGTGAGGTATATCTGGCACTTCCCTATGTCAGCCGACAGACCTGTGACAGCGAATGCAGACAGCTTATCGAGCTGACAACGCAGGGATTTATTGATGGATGTCTTGTACGAAATATGGAAATGCTTTCCTGCCTTTTGGAAATGAACTATACAGGTCATATAGTAACAGACAGTGGTCTTTATGTGTGGAACAGCAGGTCATTTGCTGTTCTTCAGCAATATGCAGAAGAAAGCTATCTGCCGATTGAACTGAATGGAAAGGAACTGTACACTCTGATACAGAATGCTGATATCAGAAGGCCTTCTTTGCAGATATATGGGCGCTTTCCCATGATGGTCAGTGCGGGGTGCCTGCAGAAAACTTCCGGAAAATGTACCCATGTACCGGGTTATCTTACATTAACAGACCGGTACCGGAAGACATTCCCGGTTTATCATGAATGCAGCTCCTGTTATAATATTCTTTATAATTCTGTACCGCTGTCACTACATACGCTTCTGATGAACAGAACATTTCCGGTATCTGTCGGAAGGCTTGACTTTACCACAGAGACGGCGGGGGAAACAGAAAAGGTTCTTTCGTATTTTACAGCGCTGGTCAGAGGAGAAAAAAGGCAGCCGTTTTATCAGGATTTTACAACAGGACATTACAAACGGGGAGTTGAATAAATGGAGTTATACGTCAGCGAGTTTTCAAAATATGTTATAACGCTGCTGATTGCACTATATACTTATGAAAGCTTTGCAGTTTTCAGAAAAAAACAGGAAAGCGACAGAAACGGCATTTACACGAGACAGAATATACTTATGTTTGGTCTGCATTTTAGCTGCTTTATTGTGATCTGCTTTGAAACGGGAGATATCACGTATCTGTTCTTTTATGCTTTTCAGCAGATCGTGCTGTATGCGACTGTGATCCTGTTCCGGATGCTTTATCCCAAAACGAACAGGCTTCTTGTCAATAATATGTGTATGCTTCTGACAGTTGGATTTGTGATCCTGACAAGACTTTCCCTTGGTAAGGCGATCAGACAGTTTATCATAGTCATGATCTCTTTGGTGATAGCGCTTGTGATTCCTTTCTTTGTAAGTCGTTTCAGGTTTCTGAAGGAATGGAAATGGATCTATGCAGCGGCAGGTATTGTGGCACTTGGCATTGTGCTTGTTCTTGGACAGACAACCTATGGCAGCAAGCTTTCTTACACCATAGCCGGGCTGACCTTTCAGCCATCAGAATTTGTGAAGATCATCTTTGTCTTTTTTGTGGCCAGTGCTTTATATAAGGCAGCCGGATTCTTTGAGGTGTTTACAACAGCAGTGATAGCAGCAGCCCATGTCATTATTCTGGTCTGCAGTAAGGATCTTGGAAGTGCCCTGATCTTTTTCGTGGTGTATGTACTTATGGTAGTGGTGGCCAGCAGAAACTGGCTTTATCTGTTGGCGGGTGTATCCGGCGGCAGTGTGGCTGCCTATCTTGCTTATCGTGTGTTCCCACATATCCAGGTGCGGGTACAGGCCTTTAAGGATCCCTGGAGCGTGATTGATTCTACTGGTTATCAGATTACCCAGTCTCTGTTTGCGATTACGAGCGGGGGCTGGTTTGGACTTGGACTTTTTAAAGGCACACCGGAATCCATTCCTTTCGTGGAGGCGGATTTTATTTTTTCGGCGATCACGGAAGAGCTTGGTCTTCTGTTTGCTCTGTGTGTCATACTGATCTGTGTCAGCAGCTTTGTCATGTTTATGAATATTTCCATGAACCTGAAGGATAAGTTTTATCAGTTAACAGCCTTTGGACTTGGTGTTACTTATATTTTCCAGGTTTTTCTCACCATTGGCGGTGGCTGCAAATTTATTCCGCTGACCGGAGTTACGCTTCCTTTTATCAGCTATGGAGGAAGCTCTGTCCTTACTACACTGATCATGTTTTCCATTACGGAAGGTCTTTCCATGATCCAGGAAGAAGAAGCTGAGGAAGAGAAACACCGCAGGAAACGTATCAGGCAGAAGAAAAAGAAACAGGCGGGCAGAAAGAAAGACAGACCTGTTTACGAATATGAGGATTTAGATTTTGAAGAAGACGGAGAAACCTTTGAACAGGAAGAAGAATAAAGGAAAGAAAAAAAGCCCACAGATTATGATCATAACGGCTGGCTTTACGCTGCTGTTCCTGTCCATGATCGGGTATATTACCTATTATTCAGTGACGCACAAGCAGGAGCTGATCAATAACAGCTATAACGGAAGACAGCAGATGCTGTTATCCCAGAATCGCAGAGGCAGCATTTATTCTGCTGATGGAAAGGTGCTGGCACAGACGGTAACTGATGAAAACGGAAATGAGGTCAGGGAGTATCCTTATGGCAATCTGTTTTCTCATGCTGTCGGATACGCAACCAACGGGCGTATGGGTGTGGAAGCACAGGCAAATTATTATCTGATCAATTCGAATGCGCCTCTTTCTACGAAAGCGGCACTGGAAGCCAGCGGTGATAAGTATCCTGGAGATAATGTTTACACGACCCTGGATACAAAGCTCCAGCAGGTTGCATCCACAGCACTTGGTGTTTACCGTGGTGCGATCATAGTGACTGAGCCGTCTACCGGCAGAATCCTTGCCATGGTAAGCAAACCGGATTTTGACCCGGGTACGGTAGAAGCAAACTGGGATGAGCTTCGAAGTGACAGTCAGAAGGGTGTTCTTTTAAACAGAGTAACACAGGGATTATATCCACCAGGATCTACGTTTAAGATCGTTACAGCCCTTGAATATATCAGGGAGAACCCGGATACTTATCAGCAATATACTTATCAGTGTAATGGTTCTATTTCGAGGGGAGAAGACAGGATCCAGTGTTATCATGGCTCTGTACACGGACAGATTGGCTTTACCAGATCCTTTGCCAAGTCCTGTAATTCCTCATTTGCGAATATGGGACTGACTTTTGACAGAGGCCATTTTGAAGAAACCCTGGATCAGCTTCTGTTTAACCAAAAGCTGCCATTGTCCATGAATTACAGTCAGAGCCGGGTGGATATGAGTGATACGACTTCAGATGCAGATATGATGCAGGTATCTATCGGACAGGGAACAACAGCCATGACGCCTATTCATCTGAATATGATCACAAGTGCCATTGCCCATAACGGGGTTCTGATGAAACCCTATATTGTTGATCATGTACAGAACAGTGCTGGCGGTAACATTAAAACCTTTAACGCTGCTGCCTATGGAAATCTGATGACAGAGGAGGAAGCCTTCATACTGACAGGACTGATGACAGACGTTGTAGAGGAGGGAACAGCCTCCAGACTAAAGGGACTGTCCTATACAGCGGCTGGAAAGACAGGCTCTGCAGAATATGGTACGGTAAAGGGAGACAGCCACGCGTGGTTTACCGGTTTTGCACCGGCAGAGGATCCGGAAATCTGTGTTACTATTATTATTGAAGGAGCCGGTGCCGGCGGTGATTATGCGGTACCGATCGCCAAACGGATTTTTGATGCCTACTTTGGAGTAGAAACAATCTACTGATCCGGAGCGGATCGGGATAAGGAAGCATACATGAGGAAATATCTATGAAGTTTTACAGATATCTTTATGTCGGAGAGTCTGTGACAAATCCGGCTAAGGTCAAATGGAAACTGAAAAATCATATCGGGCAGCTTTCGATTTATGTGATCTGTCTGGCGGACGGCATGGATCAGCTTGAGATCTATCACTGTGCCTATCTGAAGCAGAAATATTACCGGTTCCACCCACCGGTCATCGTGGGTATTTCAGGAAGCTATGAGGAGGCTGTAGAGCTTGTCATGCAGATGACAAAGGAAAGCCTTGAGACTACCGGCTGCTGCAATATTAATGCCTATTTGAAAAAGAGAACGGAAAAAGGAGCTGCTTATGGGGATTAAGATACTGACAGTACTCCTGCTTATACTGAAAATCCTGGGCATAGTCCTGCTTGTACTCCTTGGGATCCTGCTGGCTCTTTTACTGATCGTCCTTTTTGTCCCGGTCAGATATCAGGGAAGCGGATACAGAGAAGAGGGAGATCCTGTTCCTGTGCATGTGCAGCTTAAAGTAACCTGGCTGTTACATCTTGTCAGGGTATCCTTTATTTATCCGGAAGAGGCATTTCTGAAGGTAAAGGTACTGTTTTTCCAGATCCTTCCGGCAAAAGAAAAGAAGAAAGACGACAGAGCTGCAAAAAAGGAATCTGACGAAAAGAAGCAGAAAACAGATAAAAAGGAAGCCGGATCTGACGTTAGAGATACATCTTCAGATCAGAAGATTTCTGATGAAGGAAATACCGCTGATGAGGACGGTGGCGATGACAGAAGAACCCTTTTGGATTTCGTAAGAAAGCTTTTTTCCGCTATCAGAAATATTAAGTACACAATCCGGAAGATATATGATAAGATAAATCATATCATTCATAACATCAGATATTATATAAAGATTCTACAGACAGAGAGCTTTAAAAGAGCGTTTGTGTTATGCAGGGAACAGCTTTTAAGGCTCATGAAGATAGTTCTTCCACGGAAGGTATCCGGTACCTTTACAATCGGCATGGAGGATCCTGCAGCTACAGGACAGATTCTTTCCATATATGGGATTCTGTATCCACTGATCGGGGACAGCATTACGGTAATCCCCGATTTTGAAAAGCCGGTGATGGAGGGCAGCTTTAGATTTAAAGGGAAGATTACTGCATTTACCCTGATCAGGATTGCAGCGAAGATTTATTTTGATAAGGATCTGAAAAGAGTGATCCGTTTATTTAAGAAGGAGGCAGTACAAAATGGCAGAAAATAATTTTACCGGTGTGATCGAGTCGTTGATGAAAGGAATGAATACGGTCCTTTCTACTAAAACGGTTGTCGGGGAACCAACGAAGCTTCCGGATGATACGGTGATCGTACCTCTTGTAGACGTAAGCTTTGGTGTTGGTGCCGGTGCCAGTGTGGGAGATAAGAAGAATGGAGGAGCCGGGGGCTTCAGTGGCAAAATGTCACCAAGTGCAGTTCTGGTGATCAAAAATGGCAGCACCAAACTTGTTAACATCAAGAATCAGGATACCATGACAAAGGTACTGGATATGATCCCTGATATTGTAGATAAATTTACAGCACCGAAGGAAGAGATGATCGATGATGAACAGGCTGTAGATGTGGCTTTTCCGGAGGAAGAAAATAACTGATCCTTTTAGAGAAATCAGGAAAAATTAAGGGTTTTCTGCATATAATAAAGAAAGAAGTATGTGAAAGAGAGCAGCAGAATGAAAAAAATGATCGGTTTTATTGCTTTCTGGATTGCGGTAGGGATGCTGTTTATGCTTTTTCTTGCCCATCACTATCTGATCGCACTGATCATTATCGGACTGCTTTTACTGGTAGGCTATAATTTTTACTGTGATTAAAAGTAAAGCGGCAATCTATCAGGCCGCCGGGAATGATTCATGGACATGTTTAAAGAAAAGGATGAGCATCAGCCTGAGTTCGAAAAGAAGCTGGTGGATGGAAGGGAAGAGGAACTGAATGAACTGAAGGCCTGGCTGTTCAGGGAAAATATCCGTGTGGAGACGGAGAAAAAAGACCTGAAACACAGGCAGGAGGAGTTCCTGAAAGAAAAACAGCAGTTTCGGAGAGAAATGGACGAGGTCAACAGAAGACTTGTCGTTGAAAGAAAACGCCTGAAGCAGGACGAGCTGTTTTTTGATAAAAAAATGGATATTCTGAAAAGCGGATTTTTGCAGCTTGATGCAGAACGCAAACAATTAAACCGTGAAAAACAGGAATTTGCCGGTGAAAAGAGAGGCGAGGAGAAAGTGCGTCGTATGGAATACAGCCAGATGACGGCAAAGCTTCTGTTCCAGGGGGTAAAGAGCCAGCTTGCTCTCAAAAAGAGATACAGGGATCTTCTTAAGATGTTCCATCCGGATAATATTGCAGGAGACCATGAGATGGTGCTTCTGATCAATGCGGCCTATGAGGAACTGAAAGAAGAGTATGATATAGGAAAAAGAGCATAAAAAAACTTCACTTTGCAGTGAAGTTTTTTATTACGCATTTCTTGCTTATTAAGCTCTCTCAACTTTACCAGACTTTAAGCAGTTTGTACAAACGTGCATTCTTTTAGGAGCTCCGTTTACTTTACATTTAACACTTTTAATGTTGGAATTCCAGATTCTGTTAGATCTTCTATGAGAATGGCTTACGTTGTTACCAAAATGAACGCCCTTACCACAAATATCACATTTAGCCATCGTTGCACCTCCTAACATATTATTATCTGCGTGCTTCAAATAGCGGATTATATCCGCAACAGTTGTATAATATCAGAAAACCCAGAATAATGCAAGAAGAAATTTAAATTTATTTTATAGTTTCTTTTTTGGAAGATACAGGTTATAATCAAAATATATGGAAAGAAATAAGGAGGCAGCCTATGAAATCTTCTTCAATGAATACCCACATGGGAAATGTTTCAATTGATAATGAAGTAATCGCCCAGTATGCCGGCAGTGTAGCCATGGAATGTTTTGGTATTGTCGGAATGGCAGGCATTAATGTGAAAGACGGACTTGTGAAGCTGTTAAAGATGGACAGCATGACAAGAGGAATCAATGTTTCCATAAAGAACAACAAGCTGACACTGAACTTTCACGTGATCGTAGCATATGGAGTCAGCATTCTTGCTGTTACGGACAATCTGATCAGCAATGTGAAATACAAGGTAGAGGAATTTACCGGTATAGAAATTGAAAAAATAAACATCTTTGTTGAAGGTGTTAGAGTGATTGACTAAGAGGAGGATACATTCGTGGTTAATACGATTGACGCTAAGTTACTTGCAAAGATGTTCTTAGCTGGAGCCAAAAATCTGGAAGCAAAGAAGGAGTGGATCAACGAGCTCAATGTTTTCCCCGTACCTGACGGTGATACAGGAACCAATATGACACTGACAATTATGTCTGCAGCCAAGGAAGTGGCTGTTATGGAAGATCCGGACATGGCAACCCTGTGTAAGGCAATCTCATCCGGTTCCCTGCGCGGCGCAAGAGGAAATTCAGGTGTTATCCTTTCGCAGCTGTTCAGAGGTTTTACCAAACGGATCAAGGGGGAAGAAACACTTACGATTCCGATCCTTTCAGAAGCTTTTGATAAGGCGGTGGAAACTGCTTACAAAGCAGTTATGAAGCCAAAGGAAGGAACGATCCTGACTGTTGCCAAAGGCGGTGCTGATAAGGCAAGAGAGCTTGCAGAAAACGGATGTGATGATCTTTCCGTATTTATTGATGAAATTATCAAATATGCAGATGAGGTTCTTGAGAAGACTCCCGAGATGCTTCCGGTTCTGAAACAGGCTGGTGTAGTGGATTCCGGCGGGCAGGGACTGATGCAGGTGCTGAAGGGTGCCTATGATGCATTCCTTGGGAAGGAGCTGGATCTGACGATCCCGGAGAATACTCAGGCGAAGCCACAGACAGAAACAGCACAGAAGGAAGAGCGGGAGATCAGATTCGGTTATTGTACGGAATTTATCATTCTTCTGAATAAAACCTTTAATATAAAGCAGGAAATTGATTTTAAAGCCTATCTGGAATCTATCGGTGATTCTATTGTAGTGGTTGCGGATGATGATGTTGTTAAGGTACATGTACACACCAATGATCCGGGACTTGCGATCCAGAAGGCTCTGAAATATGGTGCTCTTTCCAATATGAAGATCGACAATATGCGCCTGGAGCATCAGGAAAAGCTGTTTAAGGAAGAAATGAAGAAGGCTGCACAGGAAGAAGTACAGATGCCTCATAAGGATACCGGCTTTATCGCTGTTTCAGTCGGTAAGGGAATGGATGAGATCTTTAAGGGACTTGGTGTTGATTATATTATTGAAGGCGGACAGACCATGAATCCAAGTACAGAGGATATGCTGAATGCCATTGATAAAGTCAATGCTGACCATGTTTTCATTCTCCCCAATAATAAAAATATTATTCTTGCCGCAAATCAGGCCAAGGCCATGGTGAAGGATAAGGATATTATTGTGATCCCGACAAAGACAGTTCCACAGGGAATTACAGCTGTGATCAATTATGTTCCGGATCTTTCAGCGGCAGAGAATGAAGAAACCATGAATGCTGAGATCAGTAATGTCAGAACCGGACAGGTTACTTATGCAGTCAGAGATACCACGATTGATGACAAGGAGATCAAACAGGGTGATTATATGGGTCTTGGTGATCACGGAATTCTTTCTGTTGGCACAGAAATGGATACAGTTGCCTTTGAGATGATTGAAAACATGATGGATGATTCCCTGGAACTGATCAGCATTTATTATGGATCAGATGTGGATGAACAGACTGCACAGGCACTTCGTGATAAGGTGGAGGCAGCATATCCTTCCTGCGATGTTGAGCTTCAGTATGGCGGACAGCCGATCTATTATTATATTGTTTCAGGAGAATAAGGAAGAGGAAAATAAAACCAGTTTATAAAAGGGACGGTGAAAGCCGTCCTTTTCCTGTCAGAGGATTTGCATATGCAGTATACAGACAATATTACCAGCCTGAAAGGAATCGGTGAAAAGACGGCCGGACTTTTTCATAAACTGAATATTACGACATTGTACGATCTGATCACCTTCTTTCCAAGGGATTATGAACAGTTCGGAGAAAGAATCCCTATCAGTCAGGCAGCCGGGCAGGAGCCTGTTACGCTGAAGCTGACACTGACAGGAGATTACAAGTACCGAAAATTTGCATCTCTTGGTGTAGGAACCATAACAGCTGCGGATGAAAGTGGACAGCTTGTCATTACCTACTACAATGCACCCTATCTGAAAAATACGCTAAAAAGAGGTATGTCCTATTACGCACATGGCAAGGTCCGCACTGAGAAGAACCGGATCCAGATGGATCAGCCAAAGCTTTATACAGAGGAACAGTATCAGGTTCTGATGAGATTCATGCAGCCAAAGTATGCCCTGACAAAAGGACTTTCGGCTCATATGGTAAGCAAAGCTGTTTCCATGGCTCTTGCTGGATTGTCTTTTGCCGAGTATCTTCCAGAAGATATCCGCATGGAATATCAGCTGTCTGACATTGGAAAAGCCTACCGTCAGATCCATTTTCCGGAAGATTATGAGAGCCTGATCCTTGCCAGAAAACGGCTTGCCTTTGATGAACTGTTTTCTTTTTTTATGCAGCTTCACCGTCAGAAGGAGATCACAAAGGAAACTCCTTCAGCCTTTTCTCTCCTAGAAACTGCCGACACCGGCAGATTGCTGGAAGCTCTTCCCTATAAGCTGACGAAGGCACAGATGCGTACCTGGCAGGAAATCAAAGATGATCTGACAGGCGGGATAGTCATGAACAGGCTTGTACAGGGAGATGTAGGAAGTGGAAAAACGATCCTTGCTTTTCTTTCACTTCTCCTTGTGGCAGCTAATGGCTGTCAGGGAGCCATGATGGCTCCTACGGAAATTTTGGCAAGACAGCATTATGAAGAGCTGTGCCATATGGCAGAAGCTTATCATCTGCCGGTGAAACCGGTACTTCTTACCGGTTCTGTTTCCGCAGCTGAAAAGAAAAAAAGATGTGCCGGAATTGAAAAAGGTGATTATAATGTCGTAATCGGCACCAGTGCCCTGATCCAGGAAAAGGTGGTTTATCAGAAGCTGGTTCTTGTGATCACGGATGAGCAGCACCGGTTTGGAGTCCGTCAGAGAGAAGCCTTTCTTGGAAAAGGAGAACAGGCGCATGTACTTGTCATGAGTGCTACACCTATCCCAAGAACACTTGCCATTATTCTCTATGGAGATATGCATCTTTCACTTGTAGATGAGAAACCGGCAGACAGGCTGCCGGTGAAAAACTGTGTGATTACCAGAAGGGATCACAAAAAAGCTGTTTCTTTTCTTATAAAGGAAACACAGGCAGGACATCAGGCCTATGTGATCTGTCCGATGGTAGAAGAAAATGAAGATATGGAAGGCGTGGCTGATGTGATCTCCTATACAGCAGCTTTAAAAAAGGAGCTGCCGGAACAGATCCGTGTGTCATATCTTCATGGCAGGATGCGGCCTTCTGAAAAGGACCGGATCATGGAAGCTTATCTGAACCGCAATATTGACGTGCTGGTGTCTACGACGGTGATTGAAGTTGGGATCAATGTGCCAAATGCAACTGTTATGATGATAGAAAATGCAGAGCGTTTTGGCCTGGCACAGCTTCATCAGCTCCGGGGGCGGATTGGAAGAGGAGCAGCACAATCCTATTGCATTTTTGTAGATGGAAGTGGAAAAGACAGTCCATCAGAACGGCTGCAGGTATTAAATAAATCCAATGATGGATTTTATATTGCAGAAGAAGATCTGAAAATGCGGGGACCCGGTGATCTTTTCGGAATCCGTCAGAGTGGTATTATGAATTTTAAGGTTGCTGATATCTATCAGGACAGTTCCCTGCTGATGCAGGTCAGAAAACTGGTAGAGGATCTGCTTATGGACGATCCTGATCTTACAGCAAAAGAGCATGAGAGTATAAGGGGATGGCTGTCCCTTAACTTTGGAAATCTGGTTGACTTTAGAAGTATCTGACGGTAAGATATATTTGTGTGTATTTTCCTAAAAAGCACTAGATGTTGTACTTTTTATTAGAAGAAAGGGATGGAATCATGGGAAAAGTGGCAGTCGTCACAGACAGTAACAGTGGTATTACGCAGGCACAGGGAACAGAGCTTGGGATCTTTGTTCTGCCTATGCCTTTTATGATTGATGAAGAACAGTTCTTTGAAGATGTGAACCTGACACAGGAGCAGTTCTATGAGAAACTGGAAGCCGGTGCAAATGTGGTCACAAGCCAGCCGTCTCCAGAAGCTGTCATGAACCTGTGGAAGGAAATTCTTACAGATTATGATGAAATTGTGCATATTCCCATGAGCAGCGGTCTTTCTGGCTCCTGCCAGAGTGCCATGATGATGTCTGAAGAATTTGACGGCAGAGTACAGGTTGTAAATAACCAGCGTATTTCTGTTACCCAGAAACAGTCCTGTATGGATGCTCTGATGCTTGTCGGACAAGGACGGAATGCAGCTGAGATCAGGGAGATCCTTGAAAATGATAAATTTAACTCCAGTATTTATATTATGCTGGATACCCTGTTTTATCTGAAAAAGGGTGGGCGTATCACACCGGCTGCGGCGGCGATCGGAACGCTTCTGAAATTAAAGCCTGTATTGCAGATCCAGGGCGAGAAGCTGGATGCCTTTGCCAAGGCGAGGACAACAGGACAGGGCAAGGCACTGATGGTAAATGCCATCCGTACAGATATGGAAAACCGCTTTGGAGGGGCAGCACCGGATAATATTTATCTGCAGGTTGCTTATACCAAGAACCGGGAAAATGCGCTTCATTTCTGTGAAGAACTGAAAAAGGAGTTCCCCGGGTTCAATGTAGAGCCAGATCCGCTTTCCTTAAGTGTTTCATGCCATATTGGCCCCGGTGCACTTGCGGTAGCCTGCTGCAAAAAGCTGCAGCCATAGAAACAGAAAGAGGTTTTTAAAATGGAAAAGGAAGCCAGATATGATGCCTCCAGTATTACTGTACTGGAAGGACTTGAGGCAGTCAGAAAAAGACCCGGTATGTATATCGGAAGCGTATCTACCAAAGGACTGAATCATCTCGTATATGAAATTGTAGACAATGCAGTAGATGAACATCTTGCCGGATACTGTGATGCAATTTCTGTTACCCTGGAGGCTGACGGTTCTGCTACTGTAGAGGATAATGGCCGTGGAATCCCGGTAGGCATGCATGAAAAAGGAGTCAGTGCGGAACGTCTTGTGTTTACAACGCTTCATGCAGGTGGTAAGTTTGATGATTCTGCCTATAAGACAAGTGGTGGTCTCCATGGTGTTGGTTCTTCTGTCGTAAATGCTCTTTCAACCCATCTGACGGTCAGGGTAAAAAATGGCGGTAATATTTACGAAGATAAATACGAAAAAGGAAATCCGGTGATCCCGTTAGAGAATGGTCTTTTACCTGTGGTTGGCAGGGCAAAGGGAACCGGAACCAGCATTAATTTCCTGCCGGATGATACAATCTTTGACAAGACAAGGTTCAAGGAGGATGAAATCAAAAGCAGGCTCCATGAGACCGCTTATCTGAATCCTGGGCTGACCATTCATTTTGAGGATAAGAGAAAAGAGATCCCTGAAAAAATCTCCTATCATGAACCAGATGGTATTGTTGGCTTTATCAAGGATATGAACAAATCCAAAGAGGTTCTCCATGATGTGATCTATTTTAAGGGAGAGGTGGATAAGATCACGGTAGAGGGTGCTCTCCAGTATGTGAACGAATTTCATGAAAATGTGCTTGGCTTCTGTAATAATATTTACAATGCAGAGGGAGGTACCCACCTGACAGGCTTTAAGACAGCCTTTACCAATATCATTAATACCTATGCGAGAGAACTGAATATCCTGAAGGAAAAGGATGTGAATTTTACCGGTGCAGATGTCAGAAACGGTATGACTGCAGTGATCAGCATCAAGCATCCGGATCCCAGATTTGAAGGACAGACCAAGACCAAGCTTGACAATCAGGATGCGGCAAAGGCAGTCAGCAAGGTGACAAATGATGAACTGATCCGTTATTTTGATAGAAATCTGGAAACACTGAAAAGCATTATCGGCTGTGCAGAAAAGGCGGCCAAGATCCGTAAGACAGAGGAAAAGGCAAAGACTAATCTGCTGACGAAGCAGAAATTTTCCTTTGATTCCAATGGAAAGCTGGCAAACTGTGAATCCAGGGATGCTTCCAAATGTGAAATTTTTATCGTAGAGGGAGATTCTGCGGGTGGCAGTGCAAAAACAGCCCGTAACAGAGCTTATCAGGCAATCCTGCCGATCAGAGGTAAGATCCTGAATGTAGAGAAGGCAAGTATTGACAAGGTGCTCGCCAATGCTGAGATCAAGACCATGATCAATGCCTTTGGATGTGGTTTTTCCGAGGGCTACGGAAATGATTTCGATATTACGAAGCTCCGTTATGACAAGATCATTATCATGGCCGATGCCGATGTGGATGGTGCCCATATTTCCACTCTGCTTCTGACTCTGTTTTACCGGTTCATGCCAGAGCTGATCTTTGAGGGACATGTGTATATTGCCATGCCTCCTCTTTATAAGGCTATGCCGTCAAGAGGAGAAGAAGAGTACCTGTATGATGATAAGGCACTGGAAAAATACAGAAAACGGCACAAGGGATCCTTTACACTGCAAAGATACAAAGGACTTGGTGAAATGGATGCGGATCAGCTCTGGGAAACCACGCTGAATCCGGATACGAGAATGCTTAAGCTTGTAGAGATCGAGGATGCCAGGATGGCATCTGAAGTCACAGAGATGCTGATGGGGACTGATGTTCCTCCCAGAAAGGCATTTATTTACGATCATGCAACTGATGCAGAGCTGGATGTTTAAGAAAGGCATTTTACTGTAAATGGACGAGAAAATCATAAAAACAGAATATTCTGAACTGATGCAGAAATCTTATATTGATTATGCCATGAGTGTTATCATTGCAAGAGCCCTGCCGGATGCCAGAGATGGCCTGAAGCCGGTTCAGAGAAGAACACTTTATGATATGCATGAGCTGGGTATCCGCTATGACAGGCCTTATCGTAAGAGTGCCCGTATCGTAGGTGATACCATGGGTAAATATCATCCTCACGGAGACAGCTCCATTTATGATGCACTGGTTGTCATGAGCCAGGAGTTTAAAAAGGGGCTGCCGCTTATTGATGGACATGGTAACTTCGGTAATATCGAAGGAGACGGTGCCGCAGCCATGCGTTATACAGAAGCAAGGCTTGAGAGGGTGACACAGGAAGCGTTTCTTTCTGATCTCGATAAGGATGTCGTTGATTTTGTGCCAAACTTTGATGAGACAGAGAAAGAACCGTCTGTTCTGCCGGTAAAATTCCCAAATCTCCTGGTAAACGGTTCTGAAGGTATTGCTGTTGGTATGGCGACCAGTATCCCGCCTCATAATCTTTCAGAAGTCATTGATGCTGTGAAGGCATATATGAAAGATGAATCCGTTTCTACGGCAGAACTTATGAAGTACATAAAGGGACCTGATTTTCCGACCGGAGGAATCGTTATCAATAAAGACGAGCTTCTGTCCATTTATGAGACGGGAACCGGTAAGATCAAGGTTCGTGGAAAGGTGGATATCGAAAAGGGAAAAGCCGGCAGAACCAATGTGGTCATTTCCGAAATACCATATCCCATGATCGGTGCCAATATTGCCAAGTTCCTGATGGATGTGGCAGCTCTTTCCGAGCAGAAGAAGACTATGGATATCGTGGATATCACCAATCAGTCTTCTAAAGAAGGAATCCGTATCGTTATAGAGCTGAAAAAAGATGCGGACGTGGAAAACTTTGTAAATATGCTTTACAAAAAGACCAGACTGGAAGATACATTTGGGGTCAATATGCTGGCGATTGCCGGAGGTCGGCCGGAAACGATGGGCCTTAAGGAAATCATTAAATGTAATGTGGATTTCCAGTATGAGGTCAATACCAGAAAATATACCACACTTCTTGCAAGAGAACAGGAGAAGAAGGAAATACAGGAAGGTCTCATCAAGGCCTGCAACGTCATTGATCTGATCATTGAGATCCTGCGTGGCTCCAAAGACAGGGGCATGGCAAAGGCATGCCTTGTGGAAGGTAAGACAGAGGGTATCAAATTCAAGTTTAAAGAGTCAAAGATCATGGCATCACAGCTTATGTTTACGGAGAAGCAGGCAAATGCTATCCTGGAAATGCGCCTTTATAAGCTGATCGGCCTGGAGCTGGAGGCACTGATCAATGAGCATGAAGAGACCATGGCCAATATTTATCGTTATGAGGACATCCTTTCCCGTAGGGATGCCATGGCACAGGTTATCATGAATGAACTGGATGCCATTAAGAAAAGCTTTGGACATGCCAGAAAAACACAGATTGAAAATCTTGCAGAAGCTGTTTATGAAGAAAAGAAACCGGAAGAGATGGATGTTGTCTTCCTGATGGATCGCTTTGGCTATGCCAGATGTGTTGACACAGCTACCTATGAAAGAAATAAGGAAGCTGCTGACAGCGAGTCACAGTATGTATTTACCTGTAAGAATACGGGCAAGGTCTGTGTATTTACCAATACAGGCCAGCTCCATACCGTAAAGGTAGCCGATATTCCATATGGAAAATTCCGTGATAAGGGAGTTCCGATCGATAATATCAGTAACTTCAGTTCGGATAAGGAACATATTATTGCTGTTACCAGTCAGACGTCACTGAATCTGTATCGTGTGATCTTCGTTACGAAGCTTTCCATGATGAAGATCGTCGATGGTGGCGAATTTGATGTATCAAAGAGAATGGTTGCATCCACCAAGCTGCAGGAGGGAGATGAGATCGTGGATGTATCTGTACTGAAGGAGCAGAAGGATATTATACTGCAGACGAAAGACGGATATTTCCTGAAATTTTCCCTGGAAGAAATACCGGAGAAGAAAAAGGGAGCCGTTGGTGTCAGAGGCATGAAGCTGACAGGTACGGATCAGGTTGAAAACGTTTATTATACAAGACCGGGCATGACAGATCCTGTCATAGAATTTAAGGAAAAACAGTTTGATCTGTCCAGGATCAAAACCGGCAGACGGGATTCGAAAGGAACGAAACCCAGAGTATAAAGGAGATCATTATGAGGGTAATTGCAGGAACAGCAAGACGTCTTTTGTTGAAAACACCGGAAGGAATGGATACAAGGCCAACAACAGACAGAATCAAGGAAACATTGTTTAATATGATACAGGGTGATATTCCGGGAAGTATATTTGTGGATCTGTTTTCCGGAAGCGGAGGTATCGGGATCGAAGCCCTGAGCCGTGGTGCCAGACATGCTTATTTTGCAGAAAATGCGAAGGACGCCATAGCCTGTATCCAGGCGAATCTTTCAACAACCAGATTCGAGGATAAGGCAACATTGTTAAAGCAGGATGCTGTCAGTGCACTGTCCCTGATCTCCGAAAAAGAAGTTGATATTGTATTCATGGATCCTCCTTATCAGCTTCAGGTTGAAAGAAATGTGTTTTCTGCATTAAAACAGCAGAAATATATTACAGAGGATACGCTCATCATAACTGAAGCAGCTCTTGATCGTGATTTTTCCTTTGTAGAAGAACTTGGATTTACCATAGTCCGTGAAAAAAGATATAAGACGAATAAGCACGTGTTCTGCAGAAAGGCGGCACAATGAAAAGAGCAATCTATCCCGGAAGCTTTGATCCCATAACCTACGGGCATCTGGATATTATAAGGAGGGCAGCAGAAATATTTGAAGAGCTGACTGTCAGTGTACTGAATAACACGCAAAAAACTCCATTGTTTTCTGTAGAGGAACGTGTTACTATATTGAAAGAAGCAACGAAAGATATCCCGAATGTAAAGGTGGAATCTTTCAGTGGACTTCTGGTTGATTATGCGAAAGCCAAAGATGTTCATGTCGTGATCCGAGGACTTCGTGCTATTACCGACTTTGAATATGAATTGCAGAATGCACAGACCAATGCGCTGTTGTCCAAAGGAGCACTTGATACGGTTTTCCTGACCACGAAGCTTGAGTATGCCTACTTAAGCTCCTCAACGGTCAAGGAAATTGCAAGCTTTCATGGTGATATTTCCATGTCAGTACCGGATTTTGTGGCTGAGCGGGTATATAAGAAATTTGGGTATCATATAGACAAATAGGGAGGTTCTTCCATGAGCAGCAGAATCGAGCAGTTAATCGACGAGATCGAAACTTATATTGATAATTGCAAATATCAGCCTTTTTCCAATACCAAGATCATTGTAGACAAAGAAGAGATCGATGAGCTTTTAAGAGAGCTTCGTATGAAAACACCTGATGAGATCAAGCGTTATCAGAAGATCATCAGTAACAAAGAAGCAATCTTAAATGATGCAAGAGCCAAGGCTGAGGCACTGATCAATGATGCTACGATCCATACCAATGAGCTGATCAATGAACACGAGATCATGCAGCAGGCATATGCACAGGCCAATGAAGTGGTCACCATGGCAACCAAGCAGGCACAGGATATCCTGGATAATGCTACGATTGAAGCCAACAATATGCGAAGCGCTGCCATGCAGTATACAGACGGCATTCTCGCCAACGTAGAGAATCTGCTGACACAGACGATGAAAACCACGCAGGATCATTATGACAGCTTTATCAGTTCCCTGAATCAGTATAATGACGTGGTCAACGCTAACCGTGTGGAGCTGAATCCGCCGGAACCGGATACCATCGTAGAGGATCCTGGGGCAGCACAGTCTTCCTCCGAAGACCTCAATCTGGATATGATCTAGAACAGGAACAGCATAAACCGGTTTGCCACAGGGCAGGCCGGTTTTTTTGAGTGCGCCTGGCGGCGCACATTTAAAAGGAGACAACAGTTTATGCCGGATTTACAGGGAAATACCGTTATTGTGATTGATCCGGGGCATGGCGGAGAAAATCTGGGTGCCCAGGTAGATGGATATACAGAAAAAGAAATGACGATGATCGTTGCCAAAGCGATGAAGAAAGAACTGGAAAACTACGACAATGTGGTTGTCTATCTGACAAGGGAGTCAGATCAGGAATTGTCATTAGAAGAGCGTGCGCAGTTTGCAAAAGACAGAAATGCCGATTTTCTGTTCTGTCTTCACTTTAACAGTTCTGTTAACCATAATTTATACGGTTCTGAAGTCTGGGTATCTGCTTTTGGAGAATATTACAGCAAGGGACGCAGCTTTGCTGAGATCAATATGAGAAGGTTTGAAGATATGGGTCTGTTTTCCAGAGGGATCAAGACCAGACTGAATTCCCGTGGAGATAATTATTACGGAATCTTACGAGCCAGTACAGACCTTGAGATTCCAGCGGCATTGATCGAGCATTGTCATCTGGATCAGTCCCGTGACAAGGTTTTTTACCAGCAGAGTGAAGAACAGCTTGTAACGTTCGGACGGGAGGATGGCAAGGCTGCTGCCGAATATTTCGGGCTGAAATCCCCCAAAACAGGCGAAGATTTCAGCGGTCATGTGAACCAGAGCTTTCCCATAAAGGAAATCAACAGACCGGATCAGACAGAAGCGGAAATCTGCCAGATTGAACTTTTATCTGTTGATCCTTATGGACGGGAAGCAGATGTGAAAATTAAAGCATCTGATTCTGATGGCTATATCCAGTATTACTGTTATCGCTTTGACCAGGGAGAATACAGTGAACTATATCCATGGCCAAGAGAAAACTGGGACAGCTCCCTGCCAGAGCATGAATTTACCGTTGCGCTCCCAGAGGAAGAAACGGCAGATCTGCAGGTATGCGTTTACAATGGTTATGATCTGAAAACGGAAAGCAATACAATTACCATTTTTATTTCATTACAGGAAGAGGAAACGGAGGAAATTACCGGTGAAACAGAAACACTTTCCAAAATTCCACTGGATCTTTCCATGTCAGCTTCAGAAATTCGGGCTGAAAAAGGCTCCCTGATCCTTCTGATCCTCTGTGTCAGTCTGATCCTGACTGGAAGCCTTTATTTTGTCATCAGGCTGTTACAGAAAAGAAAACGACGTAATAAAGGGCACAAAGAATGGTAAGACAGAGCCGGTTCTTAAAATAACAGATAAGAGAAAACGGACTTCCTGCAAGGACGCTCCCTGTCTGGGCAAGACAGCAGAGACCGCAGAATACAAGCAGAATCAGGGAGATACAGGGAGAGGTATCCTGAAGCAGTGCCAGACCTCCTGATATTTCCAGTAGTCCCTGTGCAATCCCGGGATCCAGTCCCTGTTTAAGAAACAGGGACGGATATACATTCAGGATCTGGAACAGAATCATATAACCGCCAAGCTTTGTAATACTGTGCAGGGAGGCTGTCACAGATTCATCCAGTGCAGCAAGGAGCGAAGCTTCTTTTTCATAAGAAGCCTGACAGAGAACTGGCGTTTTTCTTGCGGAAGCAGACAACTTACAGCGGTATCTTGTATGGCGGAGAACTATCCCATAAAGCAGTGGTATGCCATACATGCCAAAGAGACAGGGCAGGAGCGGCGGATTTCCCATGCTGGGAAGGGCGAAGCTGATGAAATAAACCGGTCCGATATTATTACAGAAGGAAAGCAGAAATTCGCCTTCTGTAACAGAAAGCCGTCTTTTTTTATAAAGATCTGTAACTGCCACAGCACCCATGGGGAATCCACACAGAAACCCTATGATGATCACATAAAGGCAGTCAGTATTTACCCTGAATACTGGGGTGAGCAGAGGGCGGAGCAGTGAAACAAACCGGTCTGTCAGATCCATGCGGATCAATATGCCTGACAGTACCATAAAGGGGAATAAGGATGGAATCATCTTCTGGAACCAGAGGTTTAAGCCTGTGAGTGCAAAGGACAGGCATTGCCCCGGGAATAGAAGGAGTGTTCCCATAAACAGAAAAAGACATATCAGTGTTAATGGAAGTGAATTCTTTTTTAACAAAATGAGTGGTTCTTTTCTCCGTTTGTGTTATTATTATAGCTATGAGAATTGACAGGTTTTTATGCGAACTGAATATAGGTTCCAGAAGAGAAGTGAAGGAGCTCCTGAAGAAGGGAGAGATCCTCATCAATGGAAAGAAAGGGCTTAAGCCGGATGACAAAGTGGATGAACTGACAGCGGTTGTCAGCTACAGGGGGAAGGAATTCCGCTACCGGCCTTATGTTTATTATATGATGAACAAGCCTGCAGGTGTTGTCAGCGCTACAGAAGATTTAAGAGATAAAACCGTACTGGATCTTTTGAAGGAACAGCTTTCCCAGCATGACAATAAAGACCTGTATGGCATTCCTTCAGATGATATCTTTCCTGTTGGAAGACTGGATAAGGATACGGTAGGACTTTTGCTCCTGACCAATGACGGTGCGCTTTCCCACAGACTGCTTTCTCCTGCAAAGCATGTGAAAAAATGCTATTATGTGGAAACGGATCTGACCATTGTTCCAGAAGAGCTCAAAAAGCTTGAAATCGGTGTGGATATCGGAGAAAAGGCACTGACAAAGGAAGCGGAAACTAAGCTGCTATCTGAAAAGAGCTGCCTTCTGACCATTACAGAGGGAAAGTTCCATCAGGTAAAACGGATGTTCCAGGCCATCGGTCTTACCGTCACGTATCTGAAGCGGGTTTCCATGGGAAGCCTTGTGCTGGATGAAGATCTGCCTGAAGGACGCATCCGTGAATTAACAGAAGAAGAGGTAAACAGCTTATGCTCGAACATATAAAGGCGGTCCTGTTTGATCTGGACGGTACGCTGGTAGATTCCATGTGGGTATGGAATGATATTGATGTTGAATATCTGGGACGATTTGGCCTGTCGCTTCCGGAAACCCTGCAGAAGGAGATTGAAGGAATGAGCTTTACGGAAACGGCTGTTTATATCAAACAGAAGTTTTCCATTCCGGATCCCATCGAAAAGATGAAGGAAGACTGGAATGCCATGGCCTTTGACAAGTACGTGAATGAGGTGCCCTTGAAAAAAGGGGTTCCTGAATTTCTTGCACTCTGCCGGAAGAAAGGAATCCGTCTTGGTATCGCTACCAGTAATTCCAGACAGCTTGTGGATGCGATCATTGCTTCACATGGCCTTACAGAATACTTTGACGGTATCGTGACAGGATGCGAGGTAAACCGTGGGAAGCCGTGGCCGGATGTTTATCTGGAAACTGCCAGAAGATGTGGTGTTTCACCAGAACACTGTCTGGTTTTCGAAGATATTGTTCCGGGTATGCAGGCGGGCAGAAATGCAGGTATGAAGGTATGTGCTGTGGCAGATGCCTATTCGGTTTATCAGGAAAAAGAAAAGCGTGAGCTTGCTGATTATTATATTGAAGATTTCACAGAGATCACAAAATAGAGAGGATAGCAGATGAAAAAAGCAGTTAAGGGTACTTATGGTTATATTAAAACAAAGCGGACTTTTGTTCTGCTGCGTACGATTCTTTATTTCGTTATTTCCCTGGCACTTCTGTTTGCCGGTATTATTTCTACCGGATCACGGAAAAACCTGCTTACGGTTGTAGCAGTGCTTGGCTGCCTGCCGGCTGCCAAAAGCCTTGTGAATTATGTCATGTTCTGCCGGGCTAAAGGCTGTAGTGAAGCAGTAAAGGAACAGGCAGAAGCTGTGACCGGTGATCTGGTTGGTATGTTTGACATGTATTTTACCTCCTATAAGAAAAATTTTGCCATCAGTCATATGGTAGTTGACGGTAAAACAATCTGTGGTCTTACAGAAGATGACAAATGTAATCTGCAGGCCTGCGAAACGCATCTGGCCGATATGTTAAAACAGGGCGGTTTCAAAGACATGACCATCAAGATCTTTCGTGATACCGGCAAATACTGTGACAGACTGGTGAGTCTTAACAAATCAGAGCATGGCAAAACACCTGAGAGGGATGATGAGATCCGTGTTATCCTTTATGATATTTCCCTGTAAGAGAGGCTGTTATGTACCAGTTTACGATCAAAGAGTCAGAAGCAGGACAGCGTTTTAACAAATACCTTCAAAAGCTTCTTCCTGCAGCAGCTTCTTCTTTTCTCTATAAAATGCTGCGCAAAAAAAATATTGAACTAAACGGTAAAAAGGCTGCCGGAAACGAGGTACTGAAAAACGGAGATACCGTAAGGCTTTTCTTTTCAGAAGAGACCTTTCTGAAATTTAAGGCTGCCGGTGGACAGGAAGCCAAAAGCTCTTCCTATGAAAAAGCCTTTCAATCCCTGAAGGGTATTTCTGTTATTTATGAAAATGAACATATGCTTCTTCTAAATAAACCGGAAGGCATTCTGACCCAGAAGGCCAGTGATTCCGATCTTTCCCTGAATGAATGGATGATCGGCTATCTGCTTTATCATAAAGTTATTTCAGAACAGTCCCTGCAGACCTTTAAACCATCTGTCTGCAACCGTCTTGACCGGAATACCAGTGGACTTGTGATCTGTGCCAAAACCCTTATGGGAAGTCAGAAGCTGAATGAAATGATAAAGACAAGAGCTGTACGGAAATATTACCGGCTTTTTGTAAAAGGGCGGCTGGAAAAAGAATTGTCTTTAAAGGGATATCTTGTCAAGGACGAAAAAACAAACCGGGTAAGTGTTATTAACAAGCCTGTTGATAACAGTTCTTATATTGAGACACGCTTTTATCCACTTCAGATTTTTTCCGATATGACTTATCTTGAGGTGGAGCTGATCACCGGAAAGACCCATCAGATCCGTGCACATATGGCATCCATCGGCCACCCGTTGCTGATGGACTATAAATATGGGGAAGCCGCTTTTAATCACCGCTACGAAAAGCTGATCTCCGGAAGGGGACAGCTTCTGCATGCTTATCGGTTGGAATTTCCACCCTGCCGTCTTTTAGCAGAAGAAGAGATCCACCGCTTTACGGCACCGGAGCCGGATGCCTTTCAAAAGCTTCTGCAGATAAAAGGTAAGGAGAATATTGATGACAACATGGAATTCCAGAGGTCTTAGGGGAGCCGGACTTGAGGAACTGATCAACAGAACCAACGAAAAATATCTGGAAAAGGGACTGGCTCTGATCCAGAAGATTCCAACGCCGATCACACCGATCAATATTGATCAGACAAGCAGGCATATCACACTGGCTTATTTTGATAAGAAAAGTACCGTTGACTATATTGGTGCCGTTCAGGGGATCCCTGTCTGTTTTGATGCCAAAGAATGTGCTGTGGATACATTCAGTCTTCAGAATATCCATGAACATCAGGTGACCTTTATGGAGGCCTTCGAAAAGCAGAGGGGGATCGCTTTTTTTCTGATCTATTACACTCATCTGGATCTATTTTATTATCTGCCTTTTGATATGCTGATGTTCTTCTGGAGCCGGGCAAAGGAAGGAGGCCGGAAGAGCTTTCGCAGGGAAGAACTGAATCCGGACTATTATCTGCCAAAACATAATGGTATCCTTGTTCCTTATCTTGACATCCTGCAGAAAGATCTTGAGGATCGAGATTATACATAAACTATTTGACAAGTATTTCTCTTTTCGTTATACTGACAATAGTTTTAAACACTACCATGGTAGCATATTAGCACTGTAATCTGTTAAAGTACTTGGGGATACATAAAAAACCATACTGCACCAGAAAGGATTTTATCACCATGAATAAGAAGCCGGTACATACACCTGAGGGCGTCAGGGATATCTATGGAAAGGAATACGCAGTCAAGCTGGCCATAGAAGAACATATCCATGGACAGTTAAACAGCTACGGCTATGAAGATATCCAGACACCGACTTTTGAATTTTTTGATGTTTTTTCCAAGGATATCGGGACTACACCTTCCAGAGAGCTGTACAAATTTTTTGACAAGGAGGGTAATACCCTTGTCCTTAGACCAGATTTCACACCTTCCATGGCACGCTGTGCTGCCAAATATTATATGGATGAAGATGTACCGATCCGTTTCTGTTATCTGGGAAATACTTTCACAAACACCAGCAATCTGCAGGGTAAATTAAAGGAAGTCACCCAGATGGGTGCAGAGCTGATGGGGGATGGCAGTGTGGAAGCTGACGGAGAGATCATTGCCCTTGCTGTTTCCTCCCTGCTTGCGGCAGGACTTCAGGAATTTCAGCTTAGCATTGGTGAGATCGAGTATTTTAAGGGAATCTGTGAGGAAGTAGGACTGGATGAAGACACAGAGCTTTCTCTTCGTGATTATATTTCCGGCAAGAACATTTTCGGTGCCGAAGCTCTTCTCCTTGAAAAGGGTATTGACGAAAAGCACAGGGAAATGCTTCTGAAAACTACAGATTTCTTTGGAAGTGCAGAGATGCTGAAGGAAGCAGCTGCGATTGTCGATAATGACAGATCCAGAAGTGCCGTAGAAAGACTGTTTGCATTGTATCAGGTGCTTTGTGAATACGGTGTGGAGAAATATATCTCCTTTGACCTTGGCATGTTAAGCAAATACAATTATTATACCGGTGTGATTTTCAAGGCCTATGCCTACGGTGTCGGGGATGCGATCCTGAAAGGCGGCCGCTATGACAATCTGTTATCCCGTTTCGGAAAGGAAGCACCGGCTGTTGGTTTTATGGTTGTGATCGATGATCTGATGCAGGCTCTTTTCCATCAGAATATACAGCTGCCTGAAAAGGAATCTGTCAGGACCATTATCTATGCGAAGGACAGCTTCAGGGCAGCCCTTAGAGAAGCGAAAAAGCTCCGGCAGGAGGGCATCCGGGTGGCACTTGTTCCGGAAAAGAATATGCAGGAAAGAGGAGAGTAGCATGAACAACGACAGATATCTTACCTTTGCCCTCGGTAAGGGAAGACTTGCCAATAAAACACTGGAGCTTCTTGAAAAAACAGGAATCACCTGTGAAGAGATGAAGGATAAGAATTCCAGAAAGCTGATCTTTGTCAATGAGGAGCTGAAGCTTCGTTTTTTTCTTGCCAAAGGACCTGATGTCCCCACCTATGTGGAATATGGTGCAGCTGATATTGGTGTGGTCGGAAGCGATACCATCATGGAAGAAAACAGACGTGTTTATGAAGTGCTGGATCTTGGCTTTGGAAAATGCCGGATGTGTGTCTGTGGTCCTGCACAGGCCAGAGAGCTGTTAAAGCATCACGAAAGGATCCGCGTAGCCAGTAAATATCCAAATATTGCCAAAGACTATTTCTTCAACAAGAAGCATCAGACTGTAGATATCATCAAACTGAACGGTTCTGTAGAGCTTGGCCCTATCGTCGGGCTTTCAGATGTGATCGTTGATATCGTAGAGACCGGTTCCACCTTAAGGGAGAATGGCCTTGAGGTGCTGGAGGAGATCTGTCCCCTGTCTGCAAGAATGATAGTCAATCAGGTCAGCATGCAGATGGAAACAGAGCGGATCCGCAGCCTGATCCAGAAGCTGAAGCCTCTGTGTGAAGCCTGAGAATCAGTATGAAACAGGTAATGATGAACTATAAGAATATACAGAAAGCATACCAACAGGAGGAAGCCTCATGAAGATCATCAATCTGAATGAAAATACAAGAAAAGAACTGCTTTTGCAGCTGCAGAAAAGAAGTCCTTCAAGCTATGGCGGTTATGAAAAGACGGTCAATGAGATCATTGAAAATATAAGACAGCATGGTGACAAAGCCCTGTTTGATTATACGGAGAAATTTGATCACTGCAGCCTGAGCAGGGAAACTGTACAGGTCACCCGGGAAGAGATTGAAGAGGCCTATACAAAGATCAGTCCTGAATTTGTAGCTGTTATGAAAAAGTCAGCAGAAAACATCAGGGCTTTTCATGAGAAGCAGCTTCATGCAAGCTGGATCATCCCCAAAGAAGACGGGACAATCCTTGGACAGAAGATCCTGCCTATTGCCATTTCCGGTGTTTATGTTCCCGGTGGCAAGGCAGCCTATCCCTCCAGTGTTCTGATGAATGTGCTCCCTGCCAAAGTAGCAGGTGTTAGCCGTATTATCATGACAACCCCTCCCGGAAAGGACGGAAAGGTAAATCCAGGCACACTGGTTGCTGCAGATATTGCAGGGGTAGATGAGATCTATAAGGTAGGCGGTGCACAGGCAATCGCAGCCATGGCGTTTGGTACAGAAAGCATTCCCAAGGTAGACAAGATCACAGGACCCGGAAATATTTTCGTAGCCCTTGCCAAGAAGGCATGCTTTGGTTTTGTAAGTATTGACTCTATCGCAGGCCCCAGTGAGATCCTGGTTCTTGCCGATGAAAGTGCAAATCCCAGATATGTAGCAGCGGATCTTCTTTCCCAGGCAGAGCATGATGAACTGGCAAGTGCGATCCTGATTACCACAAGCAGAGAACTGGCTGATCAGGTTGTTATAGAAATTGAACAGTTTACAGAAAAACTGGAGAGAAAGGCTATCATTCAGGCCTCACTTGATAATTACGGTACCATTTTCCTTGCGGATTCCATGGAGGATGCGATCCATGCTGCCAATGAGATCGCAAGCGAGCATCTGGAGATCCTGACGAAAAATCCGTTTGGAACCATGACCAAGATCAAAAATGCAGGGGCAATTTTCCTTGGAGAATACTCCTCAGAGCCGCTTGGTGATTATTTTGCAGGACCGAACCACATCCTGCCAACCAATGGCACGGCAAAATTCTTCTCTCCCTTAAATGTAGATGATTTTATGAAGAAGACAAGCATCATTTCCTATTCAAAAGATGCACTTGCCCGTGTTCATAAGGACATCGAACTGTTTGCAAAAGAAGAGGGTCTGACTGCCCACGCCAATTCTATTAAAGTACGATTTGAAGAAGAGTAAGAAAGGAATCTGTTATGAGCCGAAACGCTTCTGTAACACGTAAAACAAAAGAAACTGATATTACTGCAACGCTGGAGCTGGATGGCACCGGCAATTCCAACATTGATACTGGCATCGGATTTTTTGATCATATGCTTGAGGGATTCTCCAGACACGGATTCTTTGACCTGATCCTGGAGGTGGAAGGGGATCTGCAGGTAGACGGACACCATACCGTAGAAGACACTGGTATTGTAATCGGTTCTGTGATCAAAAAGGCTCTTGGCGATAAGGCAGGAATCCGACGGTATGGCTCCTGCATTCTTCCCATGGATGAAACACTTGTTCTCTGTGCGGTAGATCTGTGTGGCAGACCCTATCTGAACTTTGACTGTAACTTTACAGTAGACAGGGTCGGAGAACTGGATACCGAGCTTGTAAGGGAGTTTTTCTATGCCATTTCCTACAGCGTGGGCATGAACCTTCATATCAAGCTTTTGAATGGCAGCAATAACCATCATATCATTGAAGCCATGTTCAAGGCCTTTGCCAAAGCACTGGATATGGCCGTTGAAAAGGATCCGAGGATCCAGGATGTACTCAGTACCAAGGGGAGCTTATAATATGAAAAAAATGACTTATACACCGGTATCTGTCGTAAATCATATTCCATGGAGCGAGCTAAAAAAAAATACGGATGGCCATGTTACGGTAGTGGTCCAGGACGAAGAGACGCTGCAGGTACTGATGGTAGCTTATATGAACGAAGAAGCCTACGAAAAGACCATTGCCACCGGCAGGATGACCTATTTCAGCCGGAGCCGGAATGAACTCTGGATCAAGGGTGAGACAAGCGGTCATTTTCAGTACGTGAAGGAGCTTTATGCCGACTGTGATAAAGATACCCTCCTTGCCAAGGTGGATCAGGTTGGAAATGCCTGTCATACCGGAAGCTACAGCTGCTTTTTTGAAAAAATAATCTGAAACAGATAAGAATGGTGACATGCACTGCATAGATTAAAAATGCAGTGCATATTTTTTAGTAAGGTTTGTCTGAAAAGAGAATGATATGGAAAAAGTCAGTGCAGATCAGAAGCTGAAACTGATACAGTCCATCCGGACAGAAAATCAGTATAACCGTATGAAATGCAGAGAACGGGAAAAACTGCTTTATGGAGCAGAGGCAGTACATATGGATGGATATGGTGGTGTGGGAAGCAGCTATGGAAGAATGGATGGCATTTCACCTCCTTCGTCAGACGCTCCCCATCCATCCACCGGAAAAGGGCTTCTTTCCGGATTCCGCTTCCGGTTCTTTCTGGCGGTCTGCCTGTCTGCTGCTTTTATTTACATGGATAAGCAGCAGATCCTGGTTCTCGGAGAGCCCCTGCGGTCTTACTGTGAAAAGCTGACAGAAGAGGATGCCATTTTTGACCAGATCCTTCAGAGTCTGAATCTATTTGATTTCTGATCTGTTATTCGTTATACTGAAAAGGCAGGAAAAACAACAGACAAGGAAAAAAACATGAGAACATTAGCATTAAGTGATGAAATTCTTATGCAGGTAGAAAAACCTGCCAGATATATCGGCGGCGAGATCAATGCCGTCATGAAGGATCCGGAGGCAGTAAAGGTGCGTTTTGCCATGTGCTTTCCGGATGTTTACGAAATTGGTATGTCCCACCTTGGGATCCAGATTCTTTATGGTATGCTGAACAGCTATGAAGATGTCTGGTGTGAAAGAGTCTATTCTCCCTGGGTCGATCTGGATGCCATCATGCGGAAGGAACAGATTCCTCTGTTTGCACTGGAATCCCAGGATCCGATCAGAACATTTGATTTTCTCGGCATCACTATCCAGTATGAAATGTGTTATACCAACATTTTGCAGGTACTTGATCTGTCCGGCATTCCCCTGCTTTCTAAAGACCGTACAGAAGAAGATCCCATTGTGATCGGCGGCGGTCCCTGCACATACAATCCGGAGCCGGTCTGTGATTTCTTTGACCTCTTTTATATTGGAGAAGGAGAGACCAGATACCGTGAGCTGATCGATCTTTATGAGGACTGCCGTGGCAGAGGACTTTCCAGACAGGACTTTCTAAAGAAGGCTGCCTGTATTCCCGGAATTTATGTGCCTTCCCTATATGAGGTAAGCTACCATGAAGACGGCACCATAAAGGAAATGAAGCCTCTGGAAGAAGGAATCCCTGAAAGAATCCTCAAGGAAATGGTGACCGAGGTATCTGATACCTATTATCCGGATAAGCCGGTGGTTCCCTTTATCAAGGTGACACAGGATCGTGTTGTGCTTGAGATCATGCGTGGCTGTATCAGAGGCTGCCGTTTCTGCCAGGCCGGCCAGCTCTATCGTCCGGTCCGCGAAAGGGATGTGGAATTCTTAAAGAAATATGCTATTGCTATGCTGGAAAATACCGGTCACGAAGAAATATCCTTAAGCTCCTTAAGCTCCAGTGACTATCAGAAGCTTCCCGAGCTGATCGATTTCCTGATTGAGGAGTGCAGCAGGCGGAAAGTCAATATTTCCCTGCCGTCCCTCCGGATTGATGCCTTTTCCCTGGATGTCATGAACAAGGTGCAGGATGTAAAAAAGAGCAGCCTGACCTTTGCACCGGAAGCCGGCAGCCAGCGCCTTCGTAATGTGATCAATAAGGGGCTTACCGAGGAAGTGATCCTGCAGGGTGCAAAGCTTGCCTTTGAAGGCGGCTGGACAAGGGTCAAGCTGTATTTTATGCTGGGGATCCCCTTTGAAACAGAAGAGGATATTCGGGGCATCGCAGAGCTCTGTAATAAGATTGCTGCTGAATTTTATGATACGGTTCCCAAGGAAAAACGAAATGGAAGAGTACAGATCGTTGCCAGTACCTCTTTCTTTATCCCTAAGCCCTTTACCCCTTTTCAGTGGGCACCGCAGTGTAGAAAGGAAGATTTCCTGAATAAAGCCTATCTGACAAGGACAGCTATTATGAGCCAGTTAAATCAGAAGAGCATCAAGTACAACTGGCATGAAGCAGATGCCAGTGTGATGGAAGGCATTCTTGCCAGAGGTGACAGAAAGGTGAACCAGGTTATTTTGAGAGCCTATGAAAAGGGCTGCTTCTATGATGCCTGGGGCGAATATTATAAACATGATGTGTGGCTTGAAAACTTTGAGGAATGCGGTGTGGATCCTGACTTTTACACAGTCAGGGCGCGGAGTGAGGATGAAATTTTCCCCTGGGACTTTATCGACTGCGGTGTGACCAAGGCATTTCTTCTCCGCGAATGGAAAAGGGCTGCAGAAGCTGTTGTCACCCCCAACTGCCGGATGCAGTGTCAGGGCTGCGGCGCTGCCAGGTTCGGGACAGGCGTCTGCTTTGATAAGCATACCGGTGTCACAGAAATTCAGACAGAAACGGAGGAAAACGGAAATGAAGGTACGGATTAAATTTTCCAAAGAGGGTCCTGTCCGTTTTATCGGGCATCTGGATATCATGCGCTATTTCCAGAAAGCAATCCGGAGAGCCGGAATTGATATTGCTTATTCCACCGGCTTTTCCCCTCACCAGATCATGTCCTTTGCGTCTCCTCTGTCAGTAGGGCATGAAAGCTGCGGTGAATATTTCGATGTGGAATTAAATTCCATAACGGATACGGAGGATATTAAGATGCGCCTGAATCAGACCATGGCAGAAGGAATTCAGATCCTGCAGGTGGCTGTTCTTGACGAAACGGAAGGAAATGCCATGGCAAGCGTTGCCGCTGCCGATTATCTGATCTCTTTCCGGGACAGTGTTTCCCTTCCGGATGACTGGAAAGAAAAGCTGACAGCTTTCTACGAAAAGGATAAGATTCCTGTCATTAAAAAGACCAAAAAGGGGGAAAGAGAAATAGATTTGAAGGAGACCATTTATCAGCTTGAGATACGGGAGGATCAGGTCTATATGCTGCTGGATGCTGGAAGCGGAAGCAATATGAAGCCTGGCTTTGTACTGGAAACCTTCTGCACTGCTGAGAATATTTCCCTGCCGGAATATCCTTTCAGGGTACGCCGTCTGGAAACCTATAAAAGAACCGGAGAAGGAAGGCTTGTTCCTTTAATACCATGAATAATATTGTAATTACCCGTCAGAACAACCGATATCTGTCAGTCCTTTTCACAGAGGAACGGCCTTCCCGGATGCACTGCAGCCCTCTCTTGCAGGAGGAGGGGATGCTTTCACAGATCTGCCTTGCCAGAGTGAAGGATGTTATCCCTGCCATGAAAGGTGCATTTCTTACTGTTCCTGAAGGCAGGACTGTCTATCTGCCGCTTTCAGAGTCCGGTGATTTCCTGTGTGCAAACAGAAGCTTTTCTTCCTTATCTGAGCTTCATCAGGGAGATGAGATCGTTGTCCAGATCACCGGAGAAGCGGTAAAGACCAAGCCGCCTCTTGCCAGTGCAATGCCTGTACTGACAGGACAATATTGTGTCTGTTCCCTTTTTGGACATGGTATCCATGTTTCCAGAAAGCTTGCACCGGAAAGACAGAAAGAGTTAAAGACTGCCATTGCAGAGGCTGGTATCGAAGGCAGGAAAAACTTTCAGTTCACTGTCCGCACCAATGCAGATACCCTGAAGGAGCTGACACCTCTTTTTCAGGAAATGCAGGAATTTATCTGCTTTTTTCAGGAGCTTACTGAAATTTACCGGCACAGAAGCTGTCCTTCATGTCTGTACAGACCGCTGCCAGAACTGATCCGTCAGATCCAGGATATCCCTCTTACAGCATATGAAGAGATCGTTACGGATGAACCGGAAGTATGGCAGCTTCTGAAGGATACTTTTCCGGAAAAGACTGTCAGGCTGTATCAGGATCCTTCCTTAAGCCTTTCCAGGCTTTACCGGCTGGATTTCTTTCTACAGGAAGCCCTGTCAAGAAAAGTATGGCTGCCCTGCGGTGGTTATCTGGTGATAGAACCGACAGAAGCCATGGTTGTCATCGACGTCAATTCCGGCAAGGCTGTCCATAAAGGCCGCTCCAGTCAGGACTATTACCGGAAAGTCAACCGGGAAGCAGCAGCCGAAATTGCAAGACAGCTGCAGCTTCGGAATTATTCCGGCATGATCATGGTTGACTTTATCAATATGGAAAGTGAAAAAGATCAGAAAGAGCTGCTTTTCCTGCTGGACCAGCTCCTGAAGAAGGATCAGGTACGGACAAGACTGGTTGATATGACAGCACTTGGAATTGTAGAAATTACAAGAAAAAAAATCAATCGTCCGTTATTTGAAGAAATGCAGAAAAACTCTTGACATACATGGGTCTGGATGTTATATTTTATGAGTATGCCGCATAGCGGGGTAGAAGTGTGCCTTACGGCGCCACCGAAGCTAGCGAGTAAAATCAGTTTCGGCTGATTAGAAGGAGGATTATCCATTATGTACGCAATCATAGCAACAGGCGGAAAGCAGTATAAGGTTTCCGAAGGTGATGTGATCAAGGTTGAAAAGCTTGATGCTGAACCCGGAGCTACTGTTACATTTGACCAGGTTGTCGCTGTAAGTGACAAGGAGCTTAAGGTTGCCGGAGACGTAGCTAACGCCAATGTTACTGCAACAGTTATGGAGCAGGGCAGAGGTAAGAAGGTTATCGTTTACAAGTATAAGAGAAAAACCGGTTACCATAAGAAGAATGGTCATAGACAAGCATACACTCAGGTTAAGATCGAAAAGATTAATGCTTAGTTATGACGACCATTATGATTTATCAATCCAATAAGGGAGAATATCAGAGACTGACCTGTAAGGGTCATGCAGGCTATGCAGATTACGGTAAGGATATCGTATGTGCTTCCATATCCTGTCTGGTGATCAACACAATCAACTCACTGGATGAATTAGTCCATGAGAAAATGGAGATTACTACAGAGGAAGAGCAGGGTTATATCGACTGCAGATTTGAAAGTCTTTCCGATCAGGGAAAGCTTCTCATGGATTCTCTTATTCTTGGATTACAGAATATCGTAAGCAATTACGGTAAGAAGTATTTGGAACTAAAATTCAAGGAGGTGTAAACCATGTTAAAGATGAACCTTCAATTTTTCGCTCATAAAAAGGGAGTTGGTTCTACTAAGAACGGTAGAGATTCCGAATCCAAGAGATTAGGCGCGAAAAGAGCTGACGGACAATTCGTAAAAGCAGGAAACATTTTATACAGACAGCGTGGAACCAAGATTCATCCTGGTATCAATGTTGGTATCGGCGGAGATGATACTTTGTTCGCATTAGTTGACGGTGTACTTAAATTCGAAAGAAAAGGCAGAGACAAGAAACAGGCTTCTGTATATCCTGTAGAGAAATAGTACGATGGATCGGGCTTCAAACAACTTTACGTTTGAAGCCCATTTTTTTGAAAGGAAAACGTTATGTTTGCAGACAGAGCAAAAATATATGTCAGAAGCGGCAAGGGCGGCGATGGCCATGTGTCCTTCCGACGTGAAAAATATGTGGCGAATGGCGGACCAGACGGAGGCGATGGCGGTGATGGCGGCAGTGTTATTCTGGAAGTTGATGATGGAATGAATACTTTAAGTGATTACCGTCATGTCCGTAAATATCAGGCAATGGACGGCGAAAACGGAAAAAAGCGGAACTGCCGTGGGAAAAACGGTGATGACCTGATCCTGAAAATGCCTGCTGGAACTGTCATTAAAGAATTTGAAAGCGGCAAGATCATTACAGATCTCTCTGGCGATAACAGACGTTTTGTTCTTTTACAGGGCGGCAGAGGCGGGAAGGGGAACCAGCACTATGCCACCAGTACCATGCAGGTTCCCAAATATGCGCAGCCAGGCCAGCCGGCAAGGGAGCTTACCCTGCAGCTTGAACTGAAGGTAATTGCCGATGTAGGACTTGTGGGATTTCCAAATGTTGGGAAATCAACACTGCTTTCCAAGGTCAGCAATGCCAGACCGGAAATTGCCAATTATCATTTCACCACCATCACACCCCATCTTGGCGTGGTAGACCTGGATGGTGCAAAGGGATTTGTCATGGCAGATATTCCGGGACTTATCGAAGGTGCATCCCAGGGTGTTGGCCTTGGCTTTGAATTCCTGCGTCATATTGAACGTACTAAGGTGATCATCCATATGGTAGATGCTGCATCCACGGAGGGAAGAGATCCGGTTGCGGACATTTATGCCATCAACGAAGAACTGGAAGCCTATAATCCTGAGATTGCCAGAAGGCCGCAGGTGATCGCAGCCAATAAAACTGACATGATCTTTGATGACGGGGAGACAGAGGATCCTGTAGAACGTCTGAAAAGGGAATTTGAGCCAAAAGGCATCCCGGTGTATCCAATTTCTGCCATTAGTGGGAAAGGCCTGAAAGAGCTTTTGTATCATGTAAGTGAACTGCTTTCAAAAGCGGATCAGGAGCCTGTTGTTTTTGAACAGGAATTCTTCCCGGAATATATGCTGCCAGTATCCGATGAGCCTTACTCGGTTACTTATGATGAAGATGCAAATGAATATGTTGTAGAAGGACCCCGTATTGAAAAAATGCTTGGTTATACCAATCTCGACTCCGAAAAGGGATTTACCTTCTTCCAGAATTTCCTGAAGGACAATGGTATTCTGGATGAGCTGGAAGCACTTGGTATTTCAGAGGGAGATACTGTAAGAATGTATGGTCTTTCTTTTGACTATTACAAATAACGGAGGAGACGAATATGACAAGTAAACAGCGTGCCTATTTAAAGGGACTTGCCATGAATATTGAACCGGTATTCCAGATCGGCAAATCAGGCCTTACACCGGAAATCACAGAAGCTGTTCTTGAGGCTTTTAATACAAGGGAGCTGATCAAGCTTGCTGTTCTGAAAAACTGTCTGGAAGACCCAAAAGAAATTGCAGCAGTGATCGCTGAAAGAACCCATTCACAGGTTGTCCAGGTGATTGGCAAGAAAATCGTTCTGTATAAGGAAAACAAGGACCACAAGAAGATCAATCTGCCTTTATAATATTCAGAATCATGGAGTATTCCTTATATGACAAATAGAAAAACAGGCCTCATAGGCGGAACCTTTAATCCTGTTCATTATGGTCATCTTTTTCTGGCAGAACAGGCGATGGAATACTGTCATCTGGATCAGGTGCTCTTTATACCAAGTGGCATTTCCTATATGAAAAATGTGAGAGAAATTGCCAGTGCAGAAGACCGTCTGCAGATGGTCAGGCTGGCAACAGAAAATCACCCGGACTTTCATGTTTCTTCTGTGGAAACAGACAGGCCGGGAGAAAGCTATACCTGTGAGACACTTTTAGCCTTGTCAAGGGAATATGCTGATACCAGATTTTACTTTATTATCGGGGCAGACAATCTTTTTTCTATTGAAAAGTGGAAAGAACCTGCAGAAATCTTCAGAAGATGTACACTGGTCGCGGCATTTCGCGGTGATGAAGTCAGAAGTGCACTGGAAGAAAAAGCAGAAGATCTGTATCATAAATATCAGGCAGAAATTATTCTTCTGCCAAAGCGCAGGATAGATATTTCTTCCACAGAGATCAGACAACGGATTACTGAAAAGAGATCCATCCGTTATATGGTACCTGAACCGGTGAGAAACTATATCACAGAACATGGATTGTACCAACAGACATAAATCTTAAAAGCAGGGAAAGGGACAGCGGTTATTGTGAAAGAAATCAGTCTGAAAGAATTACGGAAAGAAATAGAAAAATCACAGGATGAAAAACGTTTTGAACATACACTTGGTGTTACCTATACAGCAGCTGTTCTTGCCATGTGTCATGATGAGAATGTCGAAAAGGCCAAGATAGCAGGTCTCCTGCATGATTGTGCCAAATGTATCAGTGATGAAAAGAAGATAAAGCTCTGCCAGAAGGCTCATATGGAAATTACAGAGGTGGAGCTTCGCAATCCTTTCCTGCTTCATGCAAAGGCTGGTGTCTGTCTTGCACGTGACAAGTTTGGTGTGCAGGATGAGGATATCCTGAATGCCATCCTATATCATACAACCGGGCGACCTGATATGTCGAGGCTGGAAAAAATCATTTACATTGCTGATTATATGGAGCCTTCAAGGAAACAGGCAGAGGATCTTCCTGATGTCCGCAGACTGGCTTTTCAGGATCTTGATCTGACTCTTGTCCGGATATTAAAGGATACTCTTTTTTATCTGCGGGAAAAAGGAAATGAAACAGATCCCATGACACAGAAAACCTATGATTTTTATGCGGGATTCTAACTACATCCTGTCGGAAAGGAACAATTATGATCGAACAGAATATAAAAGAAATGGCACTTCTTGCAGTGGATGCACTGGAGGATAAAAAGGGTGAGGATATTACCGTTATTGACATCAGTGAAGTTTCTGTCATTGCAGACTGCTTTATCATTGCAGGCGGTTCCAACAAAAGTCAGATTCAGGCAATGAGTGATTCTGTAGAAGAGAAGCTTGGCCGGGCAGGTATGCCGCTTAAGCAGTCAGAAGGATATGGCAGTGCCAACTGGATCCTTCTGGATTTTGGAGATATCATTGTCCATATTTTTGATAATGAGAACCGTTTATTCTATGATCTTGAAAGAATATGGAGTGATGGCAGGAAGATTGACCTTACTGGGTGGAGATCCTGAACGTGTCAGCAGGACGCTTCTTTGTCCTGATCCTGATCCGATTTGCTTGTCCTTCGGTAGCAGCTGGGAGACACACCCGTTATCTTTTTGAAGGTCTGGGAAAAGTAGCTGGAGGAGGAAAAGCCACAGGTACGGCTGATGACGGAAAGAGAGTAATCCGTGGTTGCCAGCAGCTTTTCCGCCTTTTTTACACGGGTACGCATGAGGTAGCTGATAGGAGAGATCCCATACTCGTCGGTAAAGGTATGCACCAGATAATATTTGTTTACATGAGAAAATTTTGCCAGCTGCTCCAGGGAGAGATCATCCCCGCAGTTCTGGTCGATGTAGCGTCGCACTGAATCACAAAGGTGGGACGCTTTTTTATTTGCCGGGCTAAGAATTGTAGAGAAATTTGTCTGGCGTCCGAAGAGAACAATAAGAATCTCCATCAGATCCTGGCAGATGGTTTCATGACCGGGAGAGCGGTTTTCAATTTCTCTGAGCATCATCTTTAAATAGAAGTTGATAGTATCCTTGATTTCTTTAAAATTTACAATACAGAAGTTGGCGTTGTGATTTTCCACGGAAAGTTCCAGCCCCTCGATTCCAAGGACGATATATTTTAAAGGATTAGCATTGAAACCAAGCTCCGTGTGGGAAACGTTAGGATTGATAACCACAAGATCATTGGCTGAAACTGGAAAAATATGATCCTCCACCTGAAATTGCCCCATACCGTCAATGACATAGAAAAGTTCGGAGCAGTAGTGGGTGTGAGGAGTACTAAGCCAGTCCCCGCCATAGGTTGCAGAGGAAACATATAAAAGTTTTGCTTTATCTTTTGTTAAATATTCTTTTGGAGCAGAAAAGTCGTAACGCTCATTTCCCATAAAAACCTCCTGAAAAACCGTTTTTTTCATTATACTACTAAAAAACAGTGATGTATTGTGCTAAATTGCTATAAAATGTTAATATCTTGCTAAACAATATAGCAAAACAAAAATAAGCATATCAACAATTTGTACACTAAAGTAAAACTAGAAAAATAAAAATGGGATAAAATGACGAAAAAATAAGTGCAAAAAAGAGGGATAAGAGCTGAATAAATATATTTTTTAATAAAAACAGCAATATATTGATAAAATAGAACAACATAGAAATTGAAAAGAAAAATTGGCACAGATATAATGAAATCATCAACAAATAATATATTGTTTCAAAGGAGGATTCAATATGAAAAAAAAATTAGTAGGTGCACTGCTCATTACAGCGATGATGGCTACTATACTGGGAGGCTGTGGCAGCAGCAATAATACAGCAAATGCTCCTGCCTCCACTGATGCAGCAGAAACCTCAGAAAGTGCAGCAGATTCTGTTACAGAAACGGAAAGTACAGAAGCTGAGGCAGCTGATGGCGAAGAAGTTCTCACTGTATGGTGTTGGGATCCCACTTTCAACGTATATGCAATGAAACAGGCTGAGGCAATTTACCAGAAAGACCATCCAAATTTCAAACTGGATATCCAGGAGAAGGTTTACACCGACATTGAGCAGAGTATCATTACCGCTGCTGAGGCTGGCAACTATGATACGCTGCCTGACATCTTCTTGATGCAGGACAATTCTTTCCAGAAGAACATAGCAAATTATCCTGAAGTTTTCACAGAGTTATCCGACTCTGGTATCAGCTTTGATGATTTCTCAGGTGGTAAATTAGGAGATTCTACTGCAGATGGCAAACACTACGGGATTCCTTTTGATAACGGAGCAACTATTATGGCAATCCGATCCGATATGGTAGAGGCTGCCGGCCTTACTGTTGAGGATTTCAAGGATACAACCTGGTCTGAGTTTATGGGTTTAGCAAAAAAGGTTGTTGATGCAAACGGTGTTCCCATGCTGACAAGCTCAGGTGGTTCTGAAATCGTTATCGAAATGCTGCAGTCCGCAGGTGCATCTCCAATCGTTGATGGTAAAGTCCACCTTGTTGACAATGCAGCGTTGAAAGAAGCAATCAGTGTTTATAAAATGCTGATCGATGAGGGCATTATGGTTGACTACACTGACTGGGATCAATACATCGCATCCATGAACAAGGGAGACGCTGCCGGTGTTATCCAGGGATGCTGGATCATGTCCTCCATTCAGGCAGCAGAAGACCAGTCCGGTAAATGGGCTATCGTAAATATGCCTGCCCTGGATGACGTTGACGGTGCTACTAACTTTGCGAACTGTGGTGGTGCAAGCTGGGCAGTATCTTCTAATTGCCAGAACACCGAGCTTGCATTTGATTTCTTAAAGACAACCTTTGGCGGAAGTGTTGAATTATATGATGAACTGCTTCCTAACGCTGGTGTAATTTCCAGCTATCTGCCTGCAGCGCAGTCTGATGTCTACAACCAGAATTCTGATTTCTACGGTGGACAGGCAGTATATAAGGATATTGTTGAGTTTGCAGGTAAAGTACCCGCAATCAACTATGGTGCATACTACAATGATATTAGAAGTGCACTGACTGATGCAATCACAAACGTAGTACAGAATGGTGCTGATATTGATGGAGAAATCCAGAACGCACAGGATACTGTTGAATTTAACATTAGTGAATAAATAAGTAAAAAATGAGCCAGTACCGGGAATGCAGTGTATTGCGTTCCCGGTATTTGTTAAATCAGGAGAATTTATATGAAACAGAAGAAAGTAAAAATGAGTTTGGAAAAAAAGCATAACCTGACTGGATGGGGATTCTTGATTCCGGCTGCACTTCTTATCTTTATCTTTTGCTTTTATCCTATGGTGCAGGCGATCATCCTGTCCTTTTCCAAAAAGAATTCTGACTTTGTAGGATTGGCAAACTACCAGAGAATATTAAAAGATAAGACCTTCCAGCAGTGTCTGTTTAATACGGTATTTTACTTTATTATCCAGGTTCCGATCATGCTGATCCTGGCACTTGGTCTGGCACAGCTTTTGAACAGCCCGAAGATTAAAGGAAAGAGTATTTTCCGTACTCTCATCTTTCTGCCCTGTGCAACATCACTGGTATCATATTCTATGATTTTCAAATCTTTATTTGCCCAGGATGGTCTGGTAAACAATATCATCACAACGCTTGGCTTTGTCAGAGTGGACTGGTTTCAGAACGCATGGGCAGCCCGTTTTGTTATTATTATTGCGCTGATCTGGAGATGGACAGGATACAATATGGTTTTCTATCTGGCAGGTTTACAGAATATTGATTATTCCGTATATGAGGCAAGTTATATTGATGGAGCTACCCCTTTCCAACAGTTTACGAAGATTACCATTCCATTACTGAAGCCTACCATTTTGCTGACAGCTATTATGTCAACCTCCGGTACGCTACAGTTATTTGATGAGTCTGTCAATCTGACTTCCGGCGGTCCCGGTAAGTCTACTATGACACTGGCACATTATGTTTATAATATCTCTTTCGTGGAAACACCTAAGTTTAATTATGCAGCAGCAATTTCTGTGTTTATTCTTGTAAGCGTAGCAATCCTTTCTGCAATCCAGATGAAAGTAGGTGACAAACGTGACTAAAGTAAAGACGACTATTACTTATATTATTTTAATCGTTGCCAGTTTTCTGTCAGCGTTTCCCCTGTACTATATGATTTGCGGAGCAACCAATTCCAGTATTGCTATTGTCCGTGGGAAACTCGTGCCTGGCACTTATCTATTGGAAAACTATCGGAGTCTCATTGCCAACCAGAATCTGGGACGTGCCATATTTAACTCCTTCCGCAATGCCATTGTGATCACTGTAGTTGCACTGCTGATCTGCTCCATTGCAGGGTATGGATTTGAGATCTATCACGATAAGGGAAAAGACCTTTTGATGAACATCCTGCTTCTTGCCATGATGCTCCCTTTTGTGGCTATAATGATTCCTTTGTTTAAAATGTTTTCCTCCTGGAAAATGGTCAACACCTGGATCGCACTGGCACTGCCTTCCATTTCCACACCTTTTCTTATCATGATGTTCCGGCAGGCAGCTCGTTCCTTCCCTCACGATATTATCGAGGCATCGCGTCTGGAAGGACTTAGTGAGATTAAAATTTTCCTTACCATGTTCCTGCCTGTTATGAAGTCCACCTACGGTGCTGCTATGACCGTAACCTTCATGAATGCCTGGAATAATTACCTATGGCCAACTATCATCCTACAGGACAGCAACCAGATAACGATGCCTATGCTGGTAGCTAATTTAAAGAGTGGTTACAGCGTAGACTACGGAATGTTAATGCTGGGGGTATTGATTTGTACCCTTCCTACCGCAATTATCTTTCTGTGCTTACAAAAGAGCTTTGCCAATGGAATTGCAGGAGCAGTGAAATAATGAATCAGAAATATTGTTTGGATAAAAAGGAATGGAAGGAGGCGCAGGCAGCCCTTCTTCTTGCAAAACAATTAGGACTTATTGAAGATGCATGCATCGGGGCTTTGGAGAAAAGACGGGCAGCGAAAAATGAGAAAAACAGGCAGGCAGAAAAAGCCGGGGAATTTTTTTATGGACCTCGTTTTTATAGTCCGGCCATGTATCTTCAATATGAACTCACCCGTTTTAAGCTGGATTTCGTGCAGCCCTCGGAAAAGATAAAAAAGCAGGGGCGCTGTCCTGACTTTAGCGAGAAAGAAAAACGGGCATTTTATGAAAATAACCGGGATCTGTTCGGACGCTACCATGGGGATCTGTTCGATTATGAGGATGTACGGCAGGTTATCGAAAAAAGACTGAGGGAGGATGTCTATGACAAGCTCATACAGGACATTTTATGTCAATCAGAAAACGGGGTGTGATACCAATGACGGATTGACCATGGCTTCCCCTTTTGCCAGCCTTTTCTCCATAAACAGACAGACACTGAAACCTGGCGACAAAGTGTTATTAGCTCAGAATTCTATTTTTGCAGGGCAATTTTTACAGATTAAGGACAGTGGAACGAAGGAACATCCTATTGAAATTGGAGCTTATTCACCGGAGGGGGAAGAGGGAAATATGCCTCTGATCGCAGCTGATGGACAGGGTATCTGGTACCAGGATTATGGGACACCCCTGGATTCCCCCAATCACGTGTATCAGGGCTATGTATCCTCAGCAGTACTTTTGTACGATGCAGAGCATATAATCATCCACGATATTGAGATCAGCAACAAGGCATTGGAAATTCCGGGAGAAAGCTATAGTGCTCCTTATAAAATGAACCGTACTGGGGTGGCTGTAGTGGCAAAGGATAAAGGAATACGCAGCGGCATCATCCTACAGAATCTTTCTATCCATGATGTCAATGGTAACGTCTATGACAAACATATGAACAATGGCGGCATTTATATGACAGCTTTAAAGCCTGCCAATGAAAAAGCCACCGGTGTTGCACGTTTTAAGGATGTCACTGTGACAGGATGCTTTGTATACAGGGTCAGCCGCTGGGGGATCGCCGTTGGTTATACCTATTCCCATGACGAGTTCAAGGGTGCAGAGCTGTCAGAGGATATCTTCCTGAAATATGGACATGAGAATATTGTCATACGGGACAATTATGTGAAAGCTGCCGGAGGCGATGGAATTACTGCGATGTACGCTTTACGTCCTTTGATCGAACATAATACAGCAGATTCTGTTGCCTGCGAGATCAATGACAGAATTTACAGCAAGCCGGAAAACCGTGCCGGAAAAGTAGCAGCAGGCATATGGCCCTGGAAGTGCAAGGATGCTCTGTTTCGTTACAATGAGGTCACGGATACCAGACTGAATCAGGATGGGATGGCTTATGATGCAGATTCTGGTGATGGCACCATTTACGAATATAATTATAGCAGACAGAATGAAGGTGGATGCATCATGTTTTGTTTACAGGAGGCAATTCACAATACCTTTCGATATAATGTGAGCTTTGACGACCTGGGTGGCACGGTGAGCCCGTCGGAGAACCCAGACGCTTTACTTGCCCATAATATCTTTTATGTGAGAGAAGGTGTACCCTTTATCCGTAACAAGATGGGTGGTGGGAGCTACACCGAGGAGGATAATACGATTATCCCGTTGTAAGCTGCTACCGCAATGACTTAATTTATTGCAGGAGGAAAATACCGATGAGTATAACAAAGGGACGGGTAACCATTCCAACTAATCTGGATGTTGTGCCTGAAACGATAGAATTGATGAACCGCTGGGGAGCTGATGCCATCCGTGACTGTGATGGTACAGAGTTCCCGGAAGAACTGATTAAGACCGGGGCAAAAATATATGCTACTTATTATACCACGCGGAAGGATAATGAGTGGGCAAAAGCAAACCCGGATGAGGTACAGCAATGCTATGTGATGACTGCTTTTTATACCGCTGTGGAGTCTGAGCTGTTGATTCCTCTTATGAAGGGTATTTCCAAAGAACTGATGATGGTCAATACCAGAGATGACAGAAAACGATGGTGGGAGGTTATTGACCGTTCGACTGGGGAGGTTGTGTCCGTAGATCACTGGGAATATGATGAGGAAAAGGGGTGCGTGATCGTTCACAATGCTATCCCTTTCCATGAATATACCGTCAGCTTTCTGGCTTATATTATCTGGGATCCGGTACATATGTACAATGCAGTCACTAACAATTGGAAAAACTTTGAGCATCAGATTACGTTTGATGTGAGACAGCCGAAGACTCATAAATATTCCATGGAGCGTCTTCGCAATTATTGTGCCGCACATCCTTATGTGAATGTAATTCGATATACTACCTTTTTCCATCAGTTTACGCTGATGTTTGATGAGTTAAAAAGGGAAAAATATGTGGACTGGTATGGTTATTCTGCTTCTGTCAGCCCCTATATCTTAGAACAGTTTGAAAAGGAGGCTGGCTATGTGTTCCGGCCAGAATATATCATTGACCAGGGTTACTACAATAATCAGTATCGTGTACCAAGTAAGGAATTCAAAGATTTCCAGGCATTCCAGCGCAGAGAAGTTGCAAGGCTTGCCAAAGAGATGGTGGATATTACCCATGAGTGTGGCAAGGAGGCAATGATGTTCCTGGGTGACCACTGGATTGGAACTGAACCGTTCATGGAAGAATTTGCCACTATTGGTCTGGATGCAGTAGTAGGAAGTGTTGGAAATGGAAGCACACTTCGCCTCATCTCTGATATTGAAGGGGTGAAATACACGGAGGGCAGATTTTTGCCTTATTTCTTTCCTGATACATTTCATGAGGGCGGTGACCCTGTGAAGGAGGCAAAGGAGAACTGGATTACTGCAAGACGTGCCATCCTGAGAAAGCCAATTGACAGAATTGGTTACGGCGGGTATCTGAAGCTGACTCTGGATTTCCCTGAATTTCTGGACTACGTGGAGAGTGTGTGCAATGAGTTCCGGGAGTTGTATGCGAATACAAAGGACACCATCCCGTATTGTGTTAAAAAGGTAGCCGTTCTGAACAGCTGGGGAAAAATGAGAAGCTGGGGATGCCATATGGTACATCATGCACTGTATCAGAAACAGAATTACAGCTATGCAGGAATTATTGAGGCATTGAGTGGGGCGCCATTTGATGTAAGCTTTATTTCCTTTGATGATATTCTGGCAGACAGGAAAATCCTAAAAGACCTGGATGTGATCATCAATGTAGGGGATGGAGATACCGCTCACACTGGCGGCAGCATATGGGAGAATCCTGATATTTCTTCTGCAATCAGAGCGTTTGTATATAGCGGCGGTGGTTTTATCGGTGTCGGAGAGCCTTCCGGACACCAGTTCCAGGGACATTACATCCAGCTTGCAGACATGCTTGGTGTGGAAAAAGAAACTGGATTTACATTAAACTACGATAAATATAACTGGGAGGAGCATCCAGATCACTTCATTCTGGCAGATACCACAAAAACCGTGGATTTTGGCGAGGGAAAAAAGAACATTTTTGCTTATGAAGGTACAGAAATTCTGATACAGCAGGAGAAGGAGGTGCAGATGGCAGTCCATGAGTTTGGAAGGGGACGCTGTGTTTATATCAGTGGTCTGCCTTACAGCTTTGAAAACAGCCGCATCCTGTACCGCAGCATTCTCTGGAGTACTCACGGTGAAGAGGAACTGAATCAGTGGTTCAGCTCCAATTTCAATGTGGAGGTTCATGCCTATGTTAAAAACGGTAAATTCTGTGTGGTAAATAACACCTATGAAAACCAGAAAACCGTGGTTTACCGTGGCGATGGCAGCAGCTTCTCTTTGGAGATGGAGGCAAATGAAATTAAGTGGTATAATATTTAATATATGAGAAAAAAGATGGATCACAGTCCACAGATAAATCTATGAACTGTGACCCATCCTTTTAAAAATAGAACTTTGAACCGTTATAAAATACGGAAAATTCCAAATACCTTTCCAAGAATCTGACAGTCATTGACAATAATCGGATCCATGGTATCATTTTCAGGCTGGAGACGGATATGTCCATCTTCTTTGTAAAATGTCTTGACGGTAGCAGAATCATCGATCAGGGCAACCACAATCTCACCATTTCTGGCAGTATTACAGGCATTGACAAAAATCTGATCTCCGTTAAAAATACCTGCATTGATCATAGAATCTCCCTTGACGTTCAGTATGAAGGATTCTCCATGAGGTACCACCTCTGCTGGAACAGGGAAGTAGCTTTCAATATTCTCTTCAGCCAGGATCGGCTGTCCGGCTGCCACCTGTCCGATCACGGGAAGACTTACCATTTCAGTACGTACCATCTGAAAATTGTCATCACAGATTTCAATCGCACGCGGCTTCGTAGGATCCCTTTTGATATACCCATTCTTCTCAAGTGTTTCCAGGTGGGAATGGACGGAAGAGGTGGATTTCAGATTCACAGCTTCACAGATCTCACGAACAGCCGGCGGATAACCTCTCTTTAATATTTCTTCCTTGATATAATCCAGTATTTCCTGTTGCTTCGCTGAAATCTTACCATATGCCATGCTTGATCCTCCCATATCACTGACCGATAATCTGCCAGTATCAGTTCTTTCAATTTTGATTCAGTAGTTGATAAATAAAGTATATCATACCTCATTTCCGAAAGCAAACATATATTCCAAATATTTGTTCGATTATTTGCACGTAATCTATTGACATAGGAATGTATGTTCGATATAATCAAAACACAAGAACAAATGTTTGGAGCATACGTTCGATATTTGTATAAGGATGATTATCAGGGAGGCAGAATCATGAATAATCAGATCAGTGAAAGAAGGATCAGAAATAATAAGAAAAAAAGATGCCGTCAGCTCAAACGACATCTTATGATTACTGTTATAACCTTACTCTTAACAATAGGTATTTCCGGTGCTTTCTTCAGTATCGGATCCAGAGCCCAGGCGGCAGGAGATCATAACATCAGCTATAAGTATTATAAAAGCGTTACTGTAGCCAGTGGAGAAACTCTCTGGAATTATGCCGATCAGTACGCTGACAGTGAATTCTATGATTCTCATGATGATTATATTAAAGAGGTGATGAATATCAATCATATGGAAAAAGATACTATTATCTATGGACAGCATATCATTCTTCCCTATTACAGCGATGTATTTGTAGAGTAAAGATTATGGTTCTCTGAGGCGTACAGCATTGGCAGCCTTCCGTTTACGCATATCAGACTGGGCTGCATAGTGCTTTCGGGTAGTATTCACATCCTTGTGTCCAAGAACATCTGCTACCAGATAAATATCACCGGTTTCCTGGTAGAGGGCAGTACCATAGGTACTTCTCAATTTGTGAGGAGTAATTTTTTTCAGTGTCGTTACGGTAGAAGCGTATTTTTTTACAAGATTTTCTACAGCCCGGACAGTGATCCGTCTGTTCTGCAGGGATAAGAACAGTGCATTTTCATGACCTTCAATCGGTATCATATGATGCCGATTTTCCAGATAATCGTGTAGTGCATCTGCCACTTCATCTCCAAAGTAAACTACAGTTTCATAGCCGCCTTTTCGTCTGATTTTAATTCCATTATTTTTAAAATCCACATCATTGATGTCCAGTCCCACACATTCAGAAACACGTATCCCGGTTCCCAGCAGAAGAGTAAGAAGTGCCACATCCCGTATCACTGTTTTTTTATGATAAATCTGTTGGGTCTTACTCAGCTTTGTTCCATCTTCAACCTGGTCAAGAAGCATGGCAACTTCGTCTGCATCCAGACGGATGATTTCCTTTTCGTGCTGTTTGGGAAGAGGTACGAGGGCTGCCGGGTTTGTCTGTATCTGTTCTGCACAGAAATAATAATTATAAAAGCTCTTTAAGGCAGACAGCTTTCGTTTTTTTCCGCGTTCATTATTGGTATATTCCTTACCATCCTTTTCGTACAGACTCAGATAATCCATATATTCCTCAATGTCCTCCTTACAGATACTATCCAGGATAGAAAGAGGATATGCTGTAATCTCCATTTTTTTGCACATGCTGTTATTATCATGCAGAAATTCAAAAAATACCCGGAGATCATAGGCATAAGCAAGACGTGTCCGTGAAGAAGTATATTCCTGGATACCGCGGAAAAAGCTTTTGCAGAAGCCCGGCAGTGTGGCAAGAACTTCTCTCATATGGGTTATGTTGATCATGCTTTGCTCGTCATGATAATTTTTACTGTTTTCCAATGTTCAGTCCTCCAGTTCCAATAAACTATGATAATATTATCATAAATCAATAAGAATCCATAGTATATTTTCAGAAATAATGGTATGATAAATTAATATGGGTTAACATTTTGAGGAAGGAACAAGTATATAATGAAATTAAAATTTGAAAAAAAATACATCTGCTTTGGAATTACTGCATTCCTTGTAATTGCAGCTTCCATCTGTTTTTATTATTTATTATTTCATTGGGACCGTTTTTCAGCCAGAATAGATTCCATTGTAAAGATTGCATGTCCTGTTCTTTATGGTATGATTCTGGCTTATCTGCTGACACCATTGGTGAATACACTGGAAAGAAAATTTTTGATCCCGGCATTTACAAGGAAATCGAAAATCAGCTCTAAAAAGAAGAAAGGAATCCGTTTTATTTCTGTTACACTGACAATTATTATTGTTATTTTAGTCGTTTATGGTTTCTTTTCTATTATGATCCCCAACCTGATCAACAGTATCCAAAGTATTTCCATGGCGCTTCCCATTTATGTGAACAATCTGATGAAATTCATGGACAAGTATTTTGAAGCCAATCCAGATATTGAGAATCTTGTACAGCAGCTTATGACCACATATTCTACCGAATTTAATCATTATGTTAATAGTAATGTGCTGCCCCAGATGGAATCTTTGCTGCGGACAGTTTCCCTAAGTCTGATCAGTGTTTTAAAGGCTATGTGGAACCTGATCATTGGTCTGATTATTTCCATCTACGTTCTGTTCAGCAAAGAAACCTTTTCTGCACAGACTAAAAAAATTATCTACAGCATTTTTCCTACATCAAATGCCAATGAACTGATCCACGATATGCGTTTTGTCAGTGATACTTTTATTGGATTTATCAGTGGAAAGATTGTAGATTCTATCATTATTGGATTGTTATGTTTTATTGGAACCACGCTTTTGAATATCCCCTATGCGTTGCTGGTTAGTGTAATTGTAGGTGTTACCAATGTGATCCCATTCTTTGGCCCTTACCTTGGTGCTATTCCAAGTGCACTATTAGTCCTAATGATCAGTCCCATGAAATGTCTGACATTCCTGATCTTTATTTTGATCCTGCAGCAGCTGGATGGCAATTTTATCGGGCCAAAGATCCTTGGACAGTCAACGGGATTGACAGGATTCTGGGTTATTTTTTCTATCACTATTTTCGGAGGATTATTTGGTGTACTTGGCATGATCATAGGTGTACCTTTCTTTGCTGTTGTTTATGCCTTTATCAAGCGCCTGGTTGAAAAAGTGCTGCGTAAGCGGGAGCTTTCTGTGAAAACGACCGATTATATTAACTTGAACTATATTGATGAAAACAGAAATATGATTCCCAAAGATGAAACCCTTGAGAAGTCTTTCTTTAAATTTTCTTTTAAGAAGAAACCAACTCATGATAACAATAGCGATAAGAAAGAAGATTAGTATCTTGCAGTAAAACCAATAGAAAATGCTGGGAAGAAATAGGAGAGTAGTAAATTATGAAATTAGTCATTCAACGTGTTCAGGAAGCCTCTGTTAGTGTGGATCAGGAAGTTGTCGGTAAAATTGGCCATGGATTTATGGTATTGCTTGGGGTCAGTCAGACTGATACAGAAGAAATTGCAGATAAAATGTTCCAAAAACTTTTGAAGCTTCGTATTTTTGAAGATGAAAATGGGAAAACAAACCTGGATATTAAATCTGTAAATGGAGAATTGTTAATCATTTCACAATTTACATTATATGCTGATTGCAGACATGGAAACCGACCCTCATTTATCGGTGCAGGAACACCTGATCAGGCAAATGCCTTGTATGAGTATTTCCTGTCACAGTGCAGGAAGGAAATTCCTGTTGTTGAACACGGCATTTTCGGTGCACATATGATGGTTTCCCTGATCAATGACGGTCCCTTTACCATAGTGCTTGATTCAGACGAAATCATTAAATAATTCCATGAAATCAATATATAATATTGAAAGGCAGCTTATATGAAGATATTAATTGGCCTGATCGTGGTGTTTCTAGCGATTGTATATATCTATACCTTTCTAAAAATCAGAAAGAAAAGGAAAAACATAACACCAGATGCTGTACAAAGCTTTCATCAGAAATATGATCGTATTCACAATAAACCTAAGCCAGATACTAAAATAAGGAATCATACTAAACAGATTACCCGTTACAATAGTGCTGTAGATTATATTACCAGGGATGATCTGGCTGAAGACAAAAACCGCAACTGATCGTGATGGTCACTGTTCGTTAAACTTGTGTTTTGCGAATAGTTTTCTGTATCATTCAGACTTCTTTTCTTCGACCAGATTTCCTTTGTTTTTCTTTCTTTTCCAGTTTTCTTTTTTTCTTTGTGGCAGACAAAAAAACCTGTTGACTTCATGTACCCGTGCACTGAAAAAGCCATACCGATTTCTGACAGTATGGCTTTGATATCTTTTATATACTTCATTTACTGATTCTTAGCTTCAAAGTCTTCAATATACTGGACAAGGAGCTTTACTGTTCCTTCTACACCAAGAACACTGCTGTTAATGCAGAGATCATAGCTATCAGCACGTCCCCATTTCTTGGAGGAATAATAATTGTAATAGCTCTGTCTCTGTTTATCCTTTTTAATGCACATATCCTTTGCCTTAGCAGCATCTACATTGTATTTACCCATAATTCGTTTGATTTTGGTTTCTTCATCACCATAAATAAAAATGTGGACGCAATTCTTCAGATCATTTAATGCATAATCAGCACACCGTCCGACAATAACGCAAGGGCCTTCGCTTGCAATTTTTTTAATAGCATCAAACTGCGCCAGGAATACCTTATGACTGATAGGCATATCTACGAAATGGGATGCATTATAACCAAAGGAATACGTATCCATAACCAGATTATAAAGAAATGAGCTGGTTGGTCTTTCATCATGATTTTCCAGCATTTCTTCACAAAAACCACTTTCCTTTGCTGCTCGGCTCAATAACTCCTTATCATAACATTTAATTCCAAAATACGCTGCAACCTTTTCACCGATCTCGCGGCCGGCAGAACCAAACTGCCTTCCGATTGTAATAACTGTATTCATACGGAACCCTCCTTTTTTTTCACTGTCAGTGTTATTTCTATTATATCAAAAAAACGAAAAAAATCCAGTTTATTGTCTGAAAGATCATGCAAGGATTGTGAGCAAATGCTCAAAATATCCAGGAAGTGATGCATCTGTTTCAATATACTTTCCTGTGGAAGGATGTGAAAAGCCAAGGATTTTTGCATGCAGACACTGTCCCTGTAGTTTATACTGTTTTGAAGGTGTTCCATAGATTTCGTCTCCGAGAAGGGGGTGTCCAATACTTGCCATATGTACACGGATCTGATGGGTCCGGCCGGTTTCCAGTATACATTCCACGTAGGTATATTTCTCGAACTGCTGCAGTACCCTATAGTGAGTAATGGCATCCTTTCCACCCTCTCTCACAACAGCCATTTTCTTACGATCTGTGGGGTGACGTCCAATTCTTGTATGGATCGTTCCCTCAATTTCCGGCAGTCTGCCGCACACAATGGCATGATACTTTCTTATAATACTGTGTTCTTTTAACTGCTCGGCAATGGAAGCATGGGCGGCATCGTTTTTGCAGGCAATGATACTGCCTGTGGTATCCTTATCAATACGGTGTACGATTCCTGGACGTAAAACACCGTTAATACCGCTTAAATTATGGCAATGGTATAAAAGTGCATTGACCAGTGTACCACTGTAATGTCCGGGAGCCGGATGTACAACCATACCTTTGGGTTTATTGACTACGATAACATCCTCATCTTCATAAAGAACCTCCAAAGGAATATTCTCCGGAAGGATATCCGGTGTGATCAGGGGTGGCAGCAATACTCTTACTGCATCTTCAGTTTTGATCCGGTAATTCGCCTTTACCGGCTGTCCGCCTACGGTCACATGTGATTCCTTTAAAAGCTTTTGCAGATAAGAACGGGAAAGAGAGTCCATAAGCATCGTCAGATACTTATCGACTCTCTCCCCTTCTGATTCTTCTGAAACAATAAATTCATATTCCTTTAATTCTTCCGCCATATGTTTATTTAAGTTCCCTGAATTTTTTCTGATTAAAGCTTAAAAAGTTAAAATCATTGTCCTTATATACAAACAGAACCTGAATGATCAGTATCACTGTGGCAAATGTTACATACATATCTGCCACATTGAAAATCGGGAAATTAATGAGGACAATATAAATAAAATCTACAACATAGTCAAATCTGAGCCGGTCGATCATATTACCAATGGCGCCGGCGGCAATCATGGTCAGCAGGATATGCAGCTTTCTGTATTTCCTGTCATCCGGGGTACGGAGCAATACAAATATGATAACGCTTAAAAAGATTACTGCAATAAATACGAAAAAGATTTTCTGATTCTGAAGCATACCAAATGCAGCACCTCTGTTTTCCAGATAGTTAAATTCCAGTACGCCATCGATGATATTAAATGCTGCCTGATTTTTCAGTTTGATCACAGCCAGGTATTTTGTATAATAATCGATCAGAACAAGTACGACAAGCATGACCAGATCCATACATAACAGTTTTATTTTCTCTTTGTTCAATGTTTTCTTCATTCTGCTGAATTCTCATCCTCCACATAAAGAATTTCTTTTACGGCATTCAAAATATCGTCATCTGTAACATTTCTGTCAATGACAGCTTTTCCAACCTTCTTAAGAAGTACAAATTTTATACTTCCGTTTTCTGCCTTTTTATCTGATTTTGTCAGAGCGAGAATTTCCGCAGGATCAATATCTTCTATCGTGATGGGAAGGTTAAATGGCACAAACATGTCACGGATTTCATAATATTCCTCCATGGAAAGCCATTCATGCTTCCAGGAGATATACGCAGCCGCCACACAGCCAAGAGCAACACATTCTCCATGTGTCATATTAAAATTCTTTGCTTTCTCAATGGCATGACCGATCGTATGTCCAAAATTTAAAAGAGCCCTGTCTCCTTTTTCAGTAGGATCCTTCTCCACTACAAGCTTTTTGATCAGGCAGCTCTTTTGTACCATTTCCAGCATGGTTTCAGGATTTCTTTCATGGATCTCATACATTTTGTCAAGAAGCCATTCATAAAAATTGCTGTCCTTGATCAGTCCATGCTTCATCACCTCTGCAAACCCACCATAAAACTGTCTGTCGTCCAGTGTGCCAAGCACAGAAACATTCATATAAACCAGCTTCGGCATATAAAATGCACCAACCATATTCTTATAGCCTTCAAAATCAACACCTGTTTTTCCACCAATGCTGGAATCACACTGTGCCAGCAGTGTTGTGGGAATCTGGATAAAATCCACCCCCCTCAGATAGGTTGCTGCTGCATATCCTGTGATATCACCGGTCACACCACCGCCAAGTGCGATCAGCAGATCTTTGCGGTTAAACTTCTCTTCAATCAGAAAACGGTAAATATCTCTGACAGTATCCAGTGTTTTATTTTCTTCTCCTGCTGGAAAAGCATACATAACTGCTTTCAGGCAGAATGGAGTAATCCTGTCTAAAAGCTCAGTACCATAAAGGGATTCTACATGGGAATCCGTAATAATGCATACCTTACGGTCTTTCGAATCCAGCTTCAGAAGTTCTTCAGGAAGATCTTCAAAGGAAGCAGTGAACAGAATATCGTAGCATGGTTTTTTGTCATAATTGATTGTCATTCGTTCAGACATCGTTATTCTCCTTTAGTAACAGTAGTAAAAAAGCTTCCCGGCATCACCAGGAAGCTTGCTTCTATAATCCATTATTGATCGGTGGTACATCAAAGGAACCTGATAAGATTTCCTGAAAATCACCGGAAATATCTACAATAGCCGGTGTTATGATGAATATATAATGAGATATCTTCTGCAGATTCCCACTGATTGCAAAACAGGATCCTGAAGTAAAATCAATGATACGCTGTGCAATATCTACATCAAGACCTTCCAGGTTCAAAACAACTGTCCGGTTTGCCAGGAGTGTTTCTGTAATCTCTCTCGCATCTTCAATGGATGTCGGCTTGATCACACATACCTCCATGCCATTACCAGTTTTTTTATTCTGGCGCATGGGTGTTACCTTTGGCGTCACCTTCTTTGGTGCAGGCTTCTCATCTTCTATTTCTGCATTACTTTCTTTTGTAATAGAAGGAAGCTTCTTTGGTTTGGACTCTACTGGTTCCTCATCATAATAGTCATCATCATAGTAATCATCATCGTCATCGTTCAGTTTCATCGCATTGAGGAATTTATCCATTACTCCCATTTTAAGCACCCCTTTTTATACTGCATAATGCCTTTCACCAAAGATGCCTGTACCAACACGTACATATGTAGCACCTTCTTCTATGGCAACAGCGTAGTCTCCTGTCATGCCCATTGACAAAACATTCATATTAACATTATCAATGTTTTTTGTTGCAATGTCAACAGATAATTGCTTTAAATCAGCAAAATATTGACGATTTTTTTCCTCATCCTCTACATATGGTGCTATTGTCATAAGACCACATATTTTTATCCCGTCAAGCAATGCAATCTTGCGGATCAATGGTTCAGCTTCCTCCATGCTTACACCGAACTTGGATTCTTCCCCTGCAACATTCACTTCAATCAGAATAGAAACGGTAACCTGTTTCTTCTGTGCTTCTTTGCTGATCTCCCTTGCAAGCTTAATGGAATCTACACTGTGGATCATGGTTACCTTATCAACGATATACTTCACCTTATTGGTCTGCAGATGTCCGATCATATGCCAGTGGATATCCTTTGGCATTACTTCGTATTTATCAACAAGCTCCTGTACCTTATTTTCTCCAAACTCACGGCAGCCTTCCTGATAAGCTTCCATCAGATCCGGAACCGGTTTGGTCTTACTGACAGCGATCAGTGTTACTTCCTTCTCATCCCGCCCTGCTTTCAGGCAGGATTTCTGTATTCTTTCATTTACATATTTCAGATTTTCTGCGATCATCCTTGACACTTCCTATTCATTAATAATTTCATTATCTTCTACTGCCATAGCATCCAGTGCGATATAATCATATACGCTGAGACCATACTGTGTATTGGACTTTACAATTGCGTATTCTTCGTTCTGGTATAAAATGTCGATCTGCTTGAAATCGGCATAACCCTTGTTGATATTATAAACGCCCATCAGGCTTCCCTTTTTACTGACAGCATACTTTTCTGTAGAATCAGGTTTGATCAGATAATCGCCGCTCCTTAAGGTGCTGTCATCCAGATAGTATTCTGTTTCTGTGGCATTATAGATCGTTGTTTCAACAAATTCAGTCGTTGCGGTACCTTCTTCTGTATAGCTTTCCCGCATGACCCCATCACGACCGTATTCACCGCCCTGGATCACGTATTCACTGGGAACAATGAAAAAGTCCTTCTGTATAATGGAAGAAACCGGGATCTTCAATCCTTTTTCATCTTCTGTGATCAGTTCGATCTCTATAAAACGGTCTGTGCAGAAGGTAACCATGGAATTGGTAAAGGTAAGGGATACAAAGGTATCTCCATCAGGATTGGTGTAGCTCTTTACCTCAGCCCAGGAAGTATCCTGATTTTTCAAAAATCTGATCTTTACATATTCAAGCTCAAGAAGCTCCTGTGCCTTTGCTTCATCCACCTGGATCACAATGGACCAGTCCTCATCCTCAGACAGCTTATATACAGGATCACCACGGGCGATAAGGTCATTACTGATGAGCTGTGTTTTTTCATAATCCTTGTTATCAAACAGATCTTTCGTAAAGTCTTCAAGCTTCAAAGCCTCATAACCATCTACAGAATAGATCACAACACCGGTATCAGGTGCATTACAGAAGGAAACAAGGCTTGTCGTTCCGGCATTGAGCTTATCAATATTTTTCAGAATATTGGCATTAGCCAGTTTCAGTACAGTACCTTTAACGTCATATTTGAATTCATACACAGTTGAAAAGTTTGTTGCATCAAAACCAGAAACAAAACCAAGGATCTCTGATTTCAGTTCTGCCAGATCTTTATCAGACAGTGTTGTTTCTCCACTGTTTTCGGCAGAAACATAATCAGAAAGCTTACCAGATTCATCCAGTGTATAAACAAGATTTCCTACGCCGACACGTTCACCTTCTCTGGCATAGTAATTAATGTACCCCGCCTGGTCAGCTGTAATGATCTTTTCATTTCGCAAGGCGATTCCCTGATAAATATTATTGGCTGAGAGAGACCCCTCCTTTACTTCATAAGGGACTACATGCTTGGCTGTGAAGTATCCGAACACACAGATGATAATATAGATCAGGATAACAGCGAAAATGACCATTCCAATATTGATATTCAGAGGTTTTCTGTATTTTACCACATTGTTCCGGGATGCATTCAATGGTCAGACTCCAATCTTTTCCTTTTCAGAACAAGAACCCCAGATATTTTCCGGGGTTCCTGCTGTTACCTTTTCTACTGCTGATTATAATGAAACGATGATCTTTTCTTTCAGTGAAGCAGGAAGCTCCGCTTCGTCACGGGAAACACTAAGTACAAAATCAATTCCAAACTTTTCTCCAATAGCATCAAGCTTTTTGATGATAGGCTCGATCTCAGCTTCTTCTGCGCATGCAATCTTTAAGAAGCTGTCAAAATACATCTGCTGCAGATCATGATCCTGTGAAACAATACCGCAGACAAATCCGAGAAATTCCTCCGGACTGGTGATCAGATAAGAGGAAACATCGATTAATCTGATCTTATTATTTAATTCATACATATGTTTGGTGCTTTTATCCAGATATACAATATTTCCAGATACAGACTGTACTTCACTATTTACTTTGTCAAGAAGCTGTTTTGTTTTGCCTTTTCCCTTTTTTCCTACAATTAACTGAACCATCGGTAAACCCTCCTGTAGTATGATTTGGTACTGCTTTTGACAGCACCTTCAAGAAATAACCCTGTTTTTATTATAAGATAGAAAGTGCCAAATGACAACCGTTATTTGTTAATTCCGGAAAGGAGGCTGCTCATCTCATCATACAGATCTTCCCTGCTTTCGGCTCTCATGATCACAGAAATGTAAGGATTTCCGGATGTATCTCTTGACACGAGCACAAGGCAGTGTCCGGCTGCATTAGTTGTTCCTGTCTTTCCTCCAAGTACTGTGATCCCGGAAGGTGCATCTGCATTTCCCTGCAGATAATAATTGGTACTGTTAACCGACAGATCCTTGGCGTTTCCGCTTTTGTCATAATATACTGTCTGATATTCTTTCATATGTATGATCTCATTGAACCGGTCATACTGAATCGCTGCATTGGTGATCAGATACATATCATATACCGTTGTATAATGGTCATTATCAGAAAGACCATGGGGATTTACAAAGTGAGAATTGGTTGCCCCGACCTCAAGTGCTTCCTGATTCATCATGTCGGCAAACGCTTCGACTGATCCGGCAATTCCTTCTGCAATCATAATGGCGGCATCATTGGCTGAATTGATCAGAAGTACATGAAGTGCCTGATCCAGGGTCATCTGATCCCCTTCCTTCAGCCCGCAGGTCTGCGCTCCGGATTCCAGATTCCTGACATTGGCAGATGCTGTCAGTGTGGTATCCATGGAACCATATTTTAATGCTACCAGTGCCGTCATGATCTTGGTCAAACTGGCCGGATACAGCTTTTCATATACGTTTTTGGCATATAAAGTATTTCTGCCATTTACATCGAACAATCCGGCACCATCGGCCTTGGAGGTATCTATGCCGGGAATAGATATATCTGAGGATACTACACAGAGATCAGAAGCAAACGGCTCTGCATTTAAATTTTTTTCTTCAATATTAACAAGACGCAGACTGCTGACATCTGAATTAACAGTATATGCCATATCATATCTGCTCTGTCCACAGCCTGTCAGTAAAAAAAGCATCATACAGGAGCAAAGAACTGATACGCTGCGCTTTATCTGCATTTTCTGCCTATTTGTAATTTTCACGCCACTCCATATCTCCTCTGTCCAGGGACTTGATCAAAAGCTCAGCGGTGGCAAGATTGGTTGCCAGTGGAATATTATATACATCACAGAATTTGACTACATTGTTTACATCCGGTTCATGATGCTTCTGTGTCAGCGGATCTCTCAGGAAAATAACAAGATCAAGCTGATTATGTTCAATCTGCGCACAGAGCTGCTGTTCCCCACCTAGGTGCCCTGCCAGATATTTATGTATCGTCAGATTGGTTACTTCCTCCACAAGACGTCCTGTTGTTCCTGTAGCATAGAGTTCATTTTTGCTCAATATGCCCCGATAGGCAATGCAGAAATTCTGCATCAGCTTCTTTTTGGCATCATGGGCAATTAATGCAATATTCATAAGTAATTTGCCCTTCCCTTCTCACAGATTTTCTCTTTTAGTATACACTATTTTTGTTTACATTGTAACCCCACATTTAAAACTAATCCAATTCCGATAAAGGAACTGATCAGCGATGTCAGACCATAACTGACAAACGGCAGAGGAAGACCGGTATTTGGCAGCAGATAAGTAACTACGCCTATATTGATAAAGCTTTGGAAACCGATCAGGGCACCGATCCCGGTAGCAATCACCGCTCCTGCTGTATCTTTTGCTTTTCTTGCCACCGCAAAGCATTCAAGACTGATCAGGAGAAGCAGGATTACAACTGCGGAAGAACCAATAAACCCAAACTCCTCCCCAATGACCGCATAGATAAAATCTGTTTCCTGTTCAGAAATAAAGTTTGCATTTTTTACCGAACTGATCTGGTTTGTCTTATAGCCTTTTCCGGTAAGCTGTCCGGAGCCGATGGCCATTACCGAGTATTCCTGTTGATAGCCAAGGGTATTGGCATACTCTTCTTTGTTAAAGAAGGCAATGATACGATTGCCCTGATATGTAGTATCTCCGCTGAATATCTTCTGATCCGGCTGCAGGATGAGAAAGATCAGGATTACGGCAGCCGGAATGGCTACAGCCAGAACACCGGCTATCAGCTTCCAGCTGATTCCTGCCACAAACATGATGGATGCAAAAATAAGGCAGAACACAATGGTTGTAGAAAGATCTGGCTGTGAAACGATAAGAAATGCCAGAATACCGAATAAAACGACAGACAGTACAATATACTTTACTGTATTCAGTCTTTCCCTGTTCTTTCTCAGAAACTCGGCAAAGAACAGGATCATGAATATTTTGGCAATCTCGGACGGCTGGAACCGGAAACCACCGATATCCAGCCATCTCTGTGCACCGCCGCCTTCATCCCCGATGAAGATGACAAGAGCAAGCAATACTACATTTGCTGCATAAATGAGCCAGTAGAGCTTCAGTATGATCGAATAGTCAAACAGGGAAAGTGCGATCATGATAGCCACACCTGCCGCAAATCCGCCAATCTGTCTTGACTGCAGACTTTCCTGTGCACTTCCTACGGCAATGATCCCGATCATCGATATGGCAAGCACAAGAAATATCAGTTTGAAATTATAATTCCGTAATTTATACTGTCTCAGCATATAAGTAAATCCTTACCTCTTCTATCATTTGCTGTGAAGATCCAGAATCGGAATATTGGCATACAGTGTCGGCATTTTGCCATCATGCCCTTTTACTCCCGTTTTGCTGATCTGGATCTCCATGGATTTTGTATCTATCTGCATATATTTCGATATAACTTTTGCAATATCTGTTTTTATCATTTCCATCATTTCCGGTGAGCAGTTTACTCTGTCGGAGATCAGAAGAATCTTAAGCCTGTCTTTTGCAATTTCTCTGGATTTTTTCCGTGAAAAAAAATGTTTGAATCCCATATCAGCCACCTCCTAGTTCTTCCGAAATATTCCTGACACTCTGGTCCAAAAGGAAAAGCTTTTTTCAAATTCAAGAAAAGGCATTTCCTTTCCGGTTACCCTGTAGCATATGTTCTGATATGCTCTTCCTGCCAGTGTATTATTTCCAACCAGTGGTTCTCCCTGATTTGTGGCGATCACCACATTTTCATCATCTGGTACAATACCGATCAGTGGAACTGAAAGAATATCGATCACATCGGATGCACTCATCATTTCTCCGCGCTTTACCATATCCGGACGTAGTCTGTTGATCACCAGATCTATCTGTTTGAAGTCATTGGCCTCCAAAAGACCAATAATACGATCTGCATCGCGGATCGCAGATACCTCAGGTGTTGTTACCACAAGCGCCCTGTCAGCACCGGCAATGGCGTTCTTAAATCCCTGTTCAATCCCTGCCGGACAGTCCAGGATGATATAATCAAACTGCTCCCGGAGCTGATTGATCATACGGACCATCTGTTCCGGAGTTACTGCTGTTTTATCCTTTGTCTGGGCTGATGGCATCAGATAAAGACTTGGATGACGTTTGTCCTTGATCAATGCCTGCTTGATACGGCATTTATTTTCTACCACATCTACAAGGTTATAAACAATCCGGTTTTCCAGCCCCATGACTACATCCAGATTGCGCAGACCGATATCGGTATCGATCAGAACCACCCTTTTCCCCATTGCTGCAAGACCCGTTCCTACGTTTGCGGAAGTAGTGGTCTTTCCTACCCCGCCTTTCCCTGATGTGACGACAATTACTTCACTCATAGTTTATCCTCCTCAAACTGTTGTGAATCAATTTCGTCCCCTGAGGCATATCCTGTTTAAAGTGGCATGTCACTCAGTAATTCTTTGGTAAGGGAATCCATAACGATTTTTTTGTTTTTTACGTATGCGATTTTCGGCTGTACCTTTGGCTTAATGCCCCATTTTGATTTCTCTTTGGCATGATATTTGAAATCACCGATTTTTAATTTTTCCGGCGACATTTCAAGCGCTGCTACATAATGGCCATCACTGCCATTTCCTCCGGCATAGGCCTCTCCATATAGCCCGCCAAGAACGATAATATCCCGTGCGGATATAATGGCTGATCCGGGATAAACATCTCCTAGAATCACTATGCTGTATTCTGTTTCCAGTACTTCACCATTTTTTAATGTGCCTTTATAAAACTGGCCGGCACTGTTCCCATTTCCGTCTTCTGAAAAGTCTGTTTCAGAAATAGCTTTTATAAACATCCTGTCAGTATCTTCATCATCACTTACGAGACACAGGATATGAATATCAGAATTCTCTGATATGATATTTAAAAGGGTATTTTCTTCCTCTTCCGTCAGCTTCCGGCCCTTGATGGACAGAGCCATTTTTGCATCCTTGAAAAAATCTCTGGATTCCCGGAAACGTATTGCAGTTTCCTGCAGGATCTCTTCAAATGTGTCTGCTTCGGAAAGATGAAGCACAATACCATTTGGAAAACTTTTTATAATGACAGATTGTTTCAATGAATATAGCCGCCTTTCTGTTTTAGTCAGTCTGTGCTGTACTTGCTCCAAGCTCAGATGCTGTATCTGTGATCAGATCATCTTCATCTACCAGATCGAAATAATAACTGATCACATCCTTGGTCGTTCTTGCCGCATAATCAGAAGAATATCCATAAGCAATTCTGGTTGCTACTGCAATTTCAGGATTATCATATGGTGCATAACATACAAACAATGCATGGTTTGCCCTGTTTTTATTCTCTTCTGCGGTACCTGTCTTGCCAGCTACCTGAACCTTCAGATCAGAATAATAGGATTTTGCTTCCACTACCTGACGCATACCAGTATGAATGGCATTCCACTCACCACTGCTCAGTTCTACCTGATTACGTATCTGAGGCTCCTTTTCCATGAGAAGATTTCCACTTCTGTCAGTTACTTTATCGATCAGTGTCAGATCATAGCAGGTACCACTATTTGCTACTGTTGTAACATATCTTGCCAGACTGACCGTTGTATAGTTATTGGTACCCTGGCCAATGGCAGAACGGACAGCATCAGTATTTGATACCTGTGGTGCGTATTCTTCAATCTCTACACCGGAGGTTTCTGTAAGTCCATACATATCTGCATATTTCTGAAGCTTTTCAAGACCGGCTTCTGAAGAATAGACTCCATCCACCATACCAAGCCTGTATGCCATTTCATAAAAGAATACATTACAGGAATTTTTGATTGCTCCTGTCACATTCAACGCTCCATGGCTGCCTCTTCCGTAGATCCAGCAGCGGGGAGGTGGATCGATTTCATTAAACTGTCCATTACATACAAACGTCGTAGTTGTATTGATGATCCCTTCTTTGAAGCCGGCAGTTGCAGATACCATTTTAAAGGTGGAACCAGGTGCAGTTCTCTGCTGGGTTGCATAATTCAGCATCGGTGATGAAAGATCACTTCTCAACTGTGCAAAGTATTCTGCATCTACACCATTTGCCATCTTATTGTTGTCATATCCCGGGTAGGAAACCAGTGCAAGCACATCACCGGTATTGACATCCGTAATGACCATGGAGGCATTACAGGGATCCAGTGCAAGCTGAGCCGGTGTAATATCCAGGTTTTTGATCCGATCCATCATAAAGGTATAGGAAGAAACAGCGCCGCTGATCAGTTTGTTCTGCTCTTCTTCTGAAATATCGATCAGGTTCTGCTCCAGCAGGATCATGCAGATCTGTCTGCCTGATATCACATCATCCTTGATCATATATTTGTAAATGCTCTTGGTAAAATCCAGGTTATTTTCCAGTTGTCCGAAAAGATAATCTACCAGTTTCCTATAAATTTCCTCCGTATCGGAATACTGGCCGTCAAGAGAAAGCTTCGTTACATCCACCCAGTTCTGTGCGATACAGTAATTCAGGTATTCATTCAGGCTGATCACCTCATCGGTTGTCCATGCAATATAAGTCTGATCTTCCGGATCCACCTTCTCCTTGTCGAGCACACCATTATTGTAAAGCATCCTGACAATATAGCTTTCGTAAACCTGATATTCCTTTTTCAAGTTTTCATAGGTTGTTTTCGTGTTAAAGAGTTCTTCCCTGAGAGTGGCAAATACATCTTCCTTTCTGGCAAGAAAGCTGTCATATACCGCCTTTTCATTTTCGGCTGCAGTTGTTTCTTCAAAATGAGAAAGATTAATAATATTGTTATTGATCAGTGCAAAATATACATCATAAATAGGAATCTTTATCTTACTGCTCGTAACATTTTCCGTATTGAATTCTTTAGTGTTGATAATATTGGAATACAGAATACCTGCAAGCTTCTCTTCCAGGATCTTGTAGCAGGCAATCTGCAGATCCTTATCAAGTGTCAGATAGATATCATTTCCGGCAGCCGGTTCCACATAGTTGCTTGTTTCAATTACTTTACCAACATTGTTGACAAATACCGTTTCACTTCCTTTTTTGCCCTGCAGCCAGGATTCCATGGATTTTTCAATGCCAAGCTTTCCAACCGTATCATTCAGGTCATAAGCATTGTTCTTAGTCTGAAGCTCCTTAAGTTCCTCCTGGTCTACTTTGCCGGTATAGCCGATGATCGGTGCAAAGTAAATGCTATCTACATATTTGCGTACAGTATCCTCTACAATGGAAACACCCTCCAGTTCATTACAGTTTTCCATGATCACTGCTACTGTTTCTTCGCTTACATCCGTTGCTACTGTGGTTGCAATATATTTCTGGTAGGAATTGGTATTCATATCATAGCGGATGGTCAGGATCTTCAGAACCTCCTCCTTGGTATAGCCATTACCGGGGATAAAGGTATCCTTAGTATCTTCAGAGGTATACTCTCCAATCCTGAAACGGCTCCAGCCGCACAGATATTCCACCACTTCTTCTGCTGTAGCAGTCCGTTCCTGCTCCTTCAGATCATCAATAGAAAGACAGCCATACACATCTGCCAGAAAACGCAGAAGCTGTGTATCCTCTACTGTAAATGCATATCTGCCATTATCATCCAGATCAATCTTAAAATCCCGTACAGTCGTGTCACCATTTTTTTCAAGCATCTGGATCAGCGTAGCAATCGTACTGTTCAGATTATAATTTTTCATCTTGCTGTTTTCATAGACATCTTCTATCGTCACAGAATGTGCCAGTTCATTGTACGCAAGAAGGTTCCCATTCCTGTCATAAATACAGCCACGGCTTCCGGAAATGGTTCTTTCCTTCATGATCTTTGTTTCAAAAGAATCAAGATATTCTTCTCCGTGTACTATCTGCAGATCAAAAATACGTTCAATGATAACCACCGCAATCAGAATCATTGCGATTGTCAGCACAAACGTACGGGATGTTATGGTATTGATCAAATTTTCCTTAAAATCCTCAAACAAATTTCCGCGCACTCCTTTGTTCTCTGCTTTCCAGCCTTTTATTGATCCAGAGGATCAGCGGATATAACAGCAGGGTTACCACGATGGTATAAACAGCCTCAGGCAGAATAATGTGAAGCAGGTAATATCCGAAATGAAATTTTCCTCTCATAAGGAAAAACAGAAGATAGCAAAGCAATCCATATGCCAGATCACTGCATAGGATCAGGGCAAGGGGAAGCTTGATATCCTCCGGATAAAAAATCCTGTTGAATTTGCCATTTAAATAACCAATATACATATAGATCAATGCATACAGTCCAATAAAGCTTCCAAAGAAAATATCTGCCAGAAGTCCGCAGAAAAAACCAAATAAAAGACCTGATTTTTCTCCACGCATAAATCCAAAGGAAGCAGTCAGGACAATCATAAGATTTGGCACAATCCCTCCAAAAGAGATTGCCGGAAAAACTGTGCTCTGCAGTACAAAGCAGAATATTGTCAGAAAAAATGAAACCAGAAATCTAAGCATGGATCAGTCTCCTTCCGCAACAGTCTGCTTTGTCTGTGTGATCACAAGAACCTCTTCCAGATGCTCAAAGTCCACTGCCGGTGTCAGCACTCCTGATTTGGTCAGATTATTGGAATCCACATTAATGGCCGATATGTAACCGATCAGAATCCCTGGCAGATATTTGTCACTGACATTGGAGGTGACGATCTTATCCCCCTCTACCACTCTGTCAGCACTGTCAACCAGCTTTTCAAAGCTGATCAGACCATCTGCGTACAGCTCCAGGTCTCCTGTTACGATAAGATTATCGGATGTGGAAAGTACCATGCCGCTGACGTTGGAATTATCGGAAATGATCGCCATTACCTTTGCCCAGTCAGGTCCTGCATCTATGATCCTTCCGACCAGCCCACTTCCGGCTATGACATTCATATCCACGGACAGTCCATCATTCGTTCCTTTGTTGATGGTAAAAGAATGGAACCAGTTGCCAGAATCCTTGGCAATGATCCTTGCTCCGATCTTCTGATATTCATCATACTGGGAATCCAGCTCATAGAGCTGTCTTAAATTGGTCAGCTCGTACCGATCCTGCTGAAGGCTGATATTTTCCATGGTAAGCTCGTCCACTTTCTGCTTCAGCTCCTCATTTTCCTGAATCAGCGACCGGATCTCGACCAATTCTTCTGATCTTGTTGAAAGCCATGAGCCTGCCTTACTGATCCCGTCCTGCATGGGAACGATCAGAAAGCCTCCCACAGCACTTAACGGGGTACTCAGAAAACCGGTATAAAAAGTCAGAATGATCAGTGCGGTACATACAATTGTTAAAATAAAAAGGAGATATTTACTCGGTAATGTAAATTTTTCTCCTTTTCTCTTTACGACAGGACTCATTTACTCATTCCTTCAATAGCATAAGCTACGGACTTGTAATTATCTTCCTTGATGATCTTGGCAAGTCCAAGTGCAACACTGGTAACCGGATTCTCAGAGAGATTTACCTTAAGACCGGTTCCCTTGTGGATCAGTTCAGCCAGATGACTGACCTGGGAAGCCCCGCCAGTCAGATAAATACCATGACGGTAGATATCAGCGGCCAGTTCCGGAGGTGTTCTCTCCAGAATGACTTTTATACTGTCAATGATCGTATAAAACAGTTCCATCAGACATTCATCAATCATAGAGGTAGGAAGTTCTCTTTCTACAGGAAGTCCGGTTACAATATCACGGCCGTAAACAACTGCACCTCTTCCCTCTTTTTCAAGCTCTTTCAGCGAAATCTTGACATTTTCTGCTGTTTTTCCACCTATGATCAGGCTGAATTCCTTGCGCACCGCACTGCGGATCGCATCATCAAATTTAAGCCCGCCAATCTTGATCAGCTTGCTGAGCACAATCCCCCCAAGGGACAGAATGGAAATTTCTGTGGTATCATACCCTACGTTAACAGTCAGTACCCCCTGGGAATTCTTAACATCAATATCCATCCCAAGACCGTCAGCAACTGCCTTTTCCACAACAAGGATCTTCCTTGCCTTCACACCGGATTCCTTGATCAGATCATAAAAAGCCCTTTTCTCTACCTCTGTGATGTCAAAGGGAACTGCAATATAATAATCTGCAGGACGTACATTGCCTCTTGACAGGTCATTGATGAAATATTTGACAAGAAGCTCCATGTTCTTGATATCAGCGATTACACCATTGGACAACGGATAGGAAATATGAATGTTGGCCGGTGCTTTCTCGTACATTTCAAAGGCGGAATCTCCATAGGCAAACAGCGTGCTCTTGTTTTCGATGGCGATCATATTTTTTTCAACAAGGATTGTATCATCCGCCCTGTTATAAATTTTAATATTGCTTGTACCAAGATCGATACCAAAAATATTTGAAGACAAAATAAATACTCCTTTCTATAATAAGCCGCATTTCTTAAAGCTTGTATAAGCATTACTCCCTATAACGATGTGATCTGTCAATGGAATGCCAAGCAGTTCTCCGGCTTCTTTTATCTTTTCTGTAATACAGACATCCTGTCTGCTTGGTGTTGCATCCCCACTCGGATGATTATGAAGCAGCATAACAGACGATGCTTTATTTTGAAATGCCAGTACGAAAATTTCTCTTGCAGAAAGCAGGGAATAATTCACGGTTCCAATGGAAAGCACATCCTTTTCAATCAGATTAAGTCTGGAATCCAGTGATAATAACAGTACCTTTTCTCTTTCCTCGTGCCGCAGCTCTTCCATAAAATAACGGGCTACTGTATCCGGTGAATCAAAGGAAAGTGTTGAGGCAGCCTGTTCTCTTGCCATACGTTTCGACAGCTCTGCAAGGCTTTTCAGCTTCACTGCCTTGACTTCACCAATTCCCGGGATCTTCAGCAGTTCCCTTAAGGGTATATGGTGCAGTGCATTTAATCCCTTTTCCCTTCCCCTGGCAAGCGAAAGTACCTTTTCTGCCAGCTCCAATGCAGAACAGTTTCTGGTGCCTGTCCGCAGGATAACGGCAAGCAGCTCTGCTTCTGTCAGTGCTTCAGCCCCGAAACGCATAAATTTCTCATAGGGCTGTTCCTGACTCATTGTTTCTGTGATAGCTTCCATATTTTCCTTTCTGCCCTTCTCTCATCACAGATACCTCCCGGCATCTGACTATGCAGAAAGTAATGTTTTACATATTTCAAAGGAAGCGGTAAATAATAATTCCAATAATAATCCCAAGAATACTGGCTACAGTGATCTTAATGGAAAGTCCAAATGTCAGGCACAGGATACCAAAATCCAGGACGACCGGACTGGAAAGTCCAAACGTCTGCCCATAGTTTAACCACTGTACCGGTAAAAGACTTCCTATAAAGCCACCTATTACAATTCCTGCCAGGATCAGCAGAAAGCAGGCCCAGTTATTCTTGCGCATAAATCGTTACCCCCGGCTTCTCTTTTGCTTGTTCACAATGTCATTATTTTAGCATAGAAAAAAATCAATGTATACCGCTTTCGTGGAAATTTTATGATTTACAGATGTAATTTATTCCCCTGTTCCATCAAAATTCGAAGGGATCATTCCCTGTTCGACAAGACTCTGCAGGCTTTTCATAATACCGAATTTTCCATGCTGCCAGGTCAGTCCCCCCTGGAAGTAAACAGTATAGGGTGGTTTGATCGGGCCGTCTGCGGAAAGCTCAATAGAGGAACCGGAAACAAAGGCACCTGCAGCCATGATCACCGGGCTGTCATAGCCTGGCATATCCCACGGTTCTGGTGTTACATGCCCATCTACAGGTGCTGCCTGCTGGATTCCCCGGCAGAAAGCAATCACACCCTCCGGCTTCCCAAAGGTTATTGCCTGAATGATATCATACCGGGGCTCGGTACCATTCGGCACAACAGAAAATCCAAGCTTTTCATAAATGTTTGCAGCAAAAATGGCGTTCTTCATGGCATTTGCCGTAACAGAGGGTGCCAGAAAGAGTCCCTGGTAAAAGGATGGAAGTGCCTGCAGGGAAGCTCCTACTTCTCTGCCAAGTCCAGGCGTTGTCAGACGGCAGGCTGCATTCTCGATACATTCTTTTTTGCCGGCAAGGTAGCCACCGATCGGAGCGAGACCGCCGCCCGGATTCTTGATCAGGGAACCGACTACCAGATCTGCTCCCACATCAGAAGGTTCTATGGTTTCCGTGAATTCTCCATAGCAGTTATCTACCATGCAGATAATATCAGAACGGATTCCTTTAATGAACCTGATCAGATCTCCGATTCTTTCGACTGACAGGGTAGGCCTTGTCTGATATCCCTTGGAGCGCTGGATTGTAACCAGCTTCGTACAAGGCTTTATGGCCTTTCTGATATTCTCATAGTCAAAAGAACCATCAGGCAGCAGATCCACCTGGCTGTAGCTGATACCGTATTCCTTTAAGGAGCCCCTGGATGGACGGATTCCGATCACTTCTTCCAATGTATCATATGGTTTCCCAACAGGAGAAAGCAGTTCATCCCCTGGGCGGAGGTTACTTAAAAGTGCCAGCGCCAGCGCATGTGTTCCACAGGTAATCTGGGGTCGCACCAGTGCATCCTCTGTATGAAAAATATCTGCATAGACCTTTTCCAGGGTATCCCTTCCAAGATCATTATATCCATAACCGGTCGTACCAAGAAGGCAGGCCTCACTCACCTTCTGGTTCTGCATGGCTGCAATGACCTTGATCTGATTATACTCTGATATCCGGTCAATCTCCTGAAAACGTCCAGAAAGAGCTTCCCAGATCTTTTCTCCATATTCATATACTTTCCGGCTGATGCCAAGCTGTCTGTACATCATTTCTGCTGCACTCATTTTATAATTTCCTTCTTTCTTAAGTTTTCCAGTATGCAGGAAAGAACGGCATCCTCATCATAAGCAAACGCCTGCTTATCAATCCAGATCACATCTTTTTCCCTGCGGAACCAGGTAAGCTGCCGTTTGGCAAAATGTCTGGTTTCCTTCTTGATCTTTTCTACTGCTTCCAAAAGGCTGCATCTGCCATCCAGATATTCCAGTATTTCTTTATATCCAAGCCCCTGCATGGATACCATGGAGGCATTGCAGCCCCGTTCCTTCAGGGTTCTCACCTCGTCGACCAGCCCTTTAGAAAGCATCTGGTCAACCCTGCTCTCAATCCTTTCATAAAGCTTTTTTCTGTCATCCGTCAGGACAAAATAGCAGGAGTTATAGGCTGACGTCTTCTGCCGCTGTTCCTTATTATGGGTCGAAATAGGCTTACCGCAGTTCTCATAAAACTCCAGGGCACGTATCACCCTTTTCCTGTTATTTTCATGGATCTCTTCTGCGGACTCCGGATCTACCTTACGCAGCAGCTCGTGGAGATAATGGTTCCCCTTTTCTTCTCCGAGCTGCCAGAGTTTATCGCGGTAGGCAGTATCTGTTTCTTCTTCTGTAAAATCGATCTGATATAAAAGAGCCTGGATATAAAAGCCAGTTCCTCCGACCACAACAGGAATATGTCCTCGTTCATAGATCTGTTCCATGGCTTCCAGAGCAAGCTTTTCAAAAAGACAGACATTGAATTCTTCCTCCGGCTCCAGTATATCAATCAGATGATGGGGAATTCCACCCATTTCTTCCGGCTTTATTTTGGCAGAGCCTATATCCATCTGCCGGTAAACCTGCATAGAATCAGCGGAGATGATCTCTCCGCCGATTTCTGAAGCAAGTTTAATGGAAAGTGCTGTTTTCCCAACAGCGGTCGGTCCGGTCAGAATGACCAGTGGTTTCTTTTCCGTCACGTCACGATCCTCTTAAATTTCTTTTCAATTTCATATTTGCTCATGGTAATGATCGTCGGTCTGCCATGTGGACAATGATAAGGGTTTTCCAGCGTCAGCAGTTCATCAATCAGTGTTTCCATTTCTTTTCTGTCCATGGAATTATTTCCCTTTACTGCAGACTTGCAGGCCATGGATGCCAGCTTCTGAAGGATCACATCCGGTTCTCCCCTAGCAGGCACTTCAGAAAGCTCATCCAGAACCTGGAAGAACAGTTCCTTTTCATCACAGCCATAAAGGTCTGTCGGCACACTTCTGATGGCATAGGCACCAGTTCCGAATTCTTCGGCTTCAAAACCCATCTTTTCAAAGTATTCCCGGTATTGTCTAAACACAATTTCTTCTTTGCCGGAAAGATTTAAAATGACCGGAGGACTTAAAAGCTGGGAAGCTGCCTGCTTTTCCTTAAGCTGCTTTACCAGCCGTTCGTATTTTACTTTTTCATGAGCCGCATGCTGGTCAATGATCAGGAGCTTATCCCGGTATTCCATCAGCCAGTAGGTATCAAAGATCTGCCCGAGGATCTTATATTCATCCCTAGCCTCTCTTGTCAGGATCTTTTCTTCGAACAGATTCATCTGCACCGGTTTTTCTACAAAAATATGGTCAGCAGCCTTGATTACATTGGATCGGATTTCGCTATTGACTAAAGGAGTCCCGATCTTATGTGCAGCCGCACCTAGTACTGTACTGGTCAATTTGCAATCCGCCCGGTCAACCGGAGCACCTTGCCCTGTTTCTGGACCTGTAAGGTAAGTCTTTTTTTCCTCCTGTACCAGATTTTCAATCCGTCTGGTTTCGAAGGGCTCCGGTGCCTTTACCTTCTGCGGTGCTTCTTCTTTTTCCTCTGTCAGAAGAACCTTTGGTATCATCTCCAGCTCGTGCAGTCTTTTCTTTATATTCTCCGAAAGAAAGGCAAACATTTCATTCCCGCGCTGGATCCTGATCTGCATTTTGGAGGGATGCACATTCACATCAATCTCCTTTGGATCTATGGAAATGTGCAGCACGGCAAAAGGAAACTTATGCTGCATCACATACTGTCTGTAGCCTTCTTCCAGTGCCCTAGACAACAGATCATCCCTTACAAATCTTCCATTCACAAAGAACAGTTCATAGGCTCTGCTGGAACGGTTGATCTCCGGCTTTCCAATGTAGCCGCTGATATGGCAGAGATCTCCTTCTTCTTCAAATGGGATCACACTATCTGCCATTTCCCTTCCATAGATCCGGTAGATCACTTCCTTCAGATCCCCGTTTCCGGAAGTATGGAATCTGACAGCACCGCCATTTACAAATTTAAAGGAAATATCCGGTCTGGACATCGCAATGTGCTCCATCAGATCTGATACATAGCCGCCTTCTGTTTTGGGCTGCTTCATAAATTTCCGTCTCGCCGGTGTATTATAAAACAGATTATGCACAAGGAATGTTGTTCCTTTCGGAGCCCCGATCTCTTCCACGTCCTCTTCCATGCCGCCTGCAATGGCATACCGGATGCCGGTCAGTTCTTTCTCTGTTTTGGTGATTGCTTCTACCTGTGCCACTGCAGCGATACTGGAAAGTGCTTCGCCGCGGAAGCCAAGACTTTCTACGAAGCTTAAGTCATCAATGGTACTGATCTTGCTGGTAGCATGACGGAGAAATGCCCGTTTAATCTGCGATTTATCAATGCCGCAGCCATTATCCGTTACCCGGATCAGGGACAGTCCACCGTCTTTGATCTCGACAGTAACTGCGTCTGCTCCGGCATCTATGGCATTCTCCACAAGCTCCTTTACCACACTGGCAGGCCGCTCAACAACTTCTCCTGCCGCAATCTGATCAATTGTGCTCTGACTTAAAAGATGAATTTCAGGCATACAGACCTCCCTTCTTTACAGCTGCCATCTGTTGTTCAGTTTATTCTGTAATTTATACAACGTATTCAGTGCATCCAGAGGCGTTAAGGTGGAAATATCAATTTCCTTCAGCTCTTTTATCACATCCTCATCCTTCACGGTATCAAACAGAGACATCTGGGACAGATCCACTTCATCACACTTAACGGGTTTATGTCTGCTCTCCTTCTGGTCCACAGTGATGCTTTGCACTTTTTCCAGAATATCATTGTCGGAAAGCTGTCTTGCAATCTCTTTTGCCCTGTCAATGACCATATCCGGAACACCTGCCAGTTTGGCTACCTGGATACCGTAGCTTCTGTCAGCACCACCCTTTATGATCTTGCGCAGGAATACAATGTCATCTCCTTTTTCCTTAACAGCAATACAATAGTTGGTGACATTATTCATCTTGCCCTCAAGCTCTGTCAGCTCATGATAATGGGTGGCAAACAGTGTTTTGGCTCCAAGAAGCTTTTTATTGCTGATATGTTCGATCACTGCCCATGCAATGGATAGTCCGTCAAAGGTAGAAGTTCCCCTTCCAATCTCATCCAGTACAAGCAGGCTGTCTTTTGTTGCATTGCGAAGAATATTCGCCACCTCGTTCATCTCTACCATAAAGGTACTCTGCCCGCTTGCAAGATCGTCTGAAGCCCCGACTCTTGTAAATATCCTGTCCACGATACCGATATTAGCACTGTCAGCCGGTACAAAGCAGCCAATCTGCGCCATTAGGACGATCAGTGCTGTCTGACGCATATAGGTAGACTTACCGGCCATATTGGGACCGGTGATCACAGCTACACAATTCTTGTGATTGTCAAGGAAGGTATCATTGGCGATAAACATATCACCGTCTGTCATCTGTTCCACAACCGGATGTCGTCCTGCCCGGATCTGGATCACACCTTTTTCATTGATAGCGGGTCTGACATAATGATTCCGCTCAGCCACAACGGAAAATGACGCATATACATCAAGCATGGCGATCGCCTTGGCCGTTTTCTGGATTCTCAGGATCTCTCCTGCTATGGTATCCCTGACACGACAGAACAGATCGTATTCCATGGCCGTCAGTTTATCTTCTGCATTCAGGATAGTATCTTCCAGCTCTTTCAGCTTCTGATTGGTATAACGCTCGGCACTAGCCAGTGTCTGCTTCCTGATATAATCAGCAGGCACCAGATCCTGATAGGAATTGGTCACTTCAAAATAATAGCCGAATACCTTGTTATATTTGATCTTCAGATTTTTGATCCCTGTCCGGTTCCGGTCTTCTTCCTCAAGCTGTGCCAGCCAGTTTTTCCCCTCTGTTTTGGCATGACGCAGGGTATCTACATTTTCATCAAAGCCTTCTTTGATAATATCACCTTCCCTGATGGAAATGGGCGGCTCCTCAATGATCGCGCTGTCGATCAGATTACAGATATCCGTCAGCGGATCAATGTCCTGACCAATCTCCGGCAGAAGACCTGTTTCAAAATCATTCAGGATTGTCTTGATATGCGGCAGCATCTTCAGGGAATTGCCAAAGGCGATAAGATCCCTGGGGTTTGCTGTTTTAAAGCTAACCTTTCCAAGCAGACGCTCAAGATCATAGACTGGATTTAAATATTCACGGATCTCATCCCTGAGCATGGGCTTCTTTGAAAGTGCTTCTACTGTATCCAGTCTTTTCTCAATGGAAGCCTTATCGATCAGAGGCTGTTCCACATACTGGCGCATACATCTGGCTCCCATAGCTGTTTTTGTCTTATCAAGCACCCAGAGAAGAGAGCCTCTCTTCTGTTTTTCCCGTAAGGTCTCTGTAAGCTCCAGATTCCTTCTGGTAGCACTGTCAAGAAGCATATAACGGCTTGTCAGATACGGATATAAATGGGTAAAATGGGAAAGATCATTCTTCTGTGTATCATAAAGATACTGCATCAGCGCCCCGGCTGCGATCAGCCCGGACGGAAAATCCTCGACTCCCATCCCCTTCAGTGTACTGACATGGAAATGCTTCATCATGCATTTCTTGCAGCGGTCTTCGTCATAATAATGGGAATCCAGTGTATTACAGATAATACCAAGTCTTCCTTTCAGATCATCAATATTGACCCCACTGACAAGAAACGCATCATTACAGATAATCTCACTTGGTACGTATTTATTGATCTCATCCAGAAGCTTCCGGTTGTCCTCCACCTCTGTCAGGTAATAATCACCCGTTGTCACATCAGCTACGGAAATTCCACTTTTGCCCTGAAAATAGGCTATACTCATGAGATAATTATTCTTACCTGCATCCATAGCCTGAATATCCATATTGGTACCGGGTGTGACGATCCTTACCACTTCACGCTTTACAATTCCTTTGGCAAGCTTCGGATCCTCTACCTGTTCACAGATTGCCACCTTGTAGCCCTTCTGGATCAGCTTGTTCAGATATCCTTCTACCGCATGGTAGGGAATCCCGCACATGGGTGCTCTCTCTTCCTGTCCGCAGCTTTTGCCGGTCAGGGTAATTTCCAGCTCTCTGGATGCTGTCAGGGCATCCTCATAAAACATTTCATAAAAGTCACCCAGTCTGTAAAAAAGGATGCAGTCCTGATAATCCTTTTTTGTTTCCAGGTACTGTTTCATCATAGGTGTTACTTCAGCCATTTGTTCACCATCCGATTTCTATACTCGTTCTCCCAGATAATAAAATCCGTGACATTCCTTCAGGCAGACTGGTACGATCTGTCCGATCAGATCCTTTTCTCCTTTGAAATGCACGATCATATTGTTTGACAGTCTTCCTGTCAGAAGCTCCGGATCCTGGTCATTCACATCCTCCACAAGAGCAGAATGTGTCTGTCCCTGCAGAAGTGCCGCCCGTTTCTTTGCAGTCTGCTGTACGGTTTCCAGTACTCTTGCAAAATTTTCCTTTACTTCCTCTTCCGGCACCTGTTCCATTGCTGCAGCAGGTGTTCCTGTCCTCTTGGAATAAATAAAGGTAAACGCATTGTCATATTGTACTTTATTGATCACATCAATTGTTTCATCCACATCTGCCCTGGTTTCCCCCGGGAAACCTACGATAATATCTGTGGTGATCGCCATATCCGGTATCTCCCTCCGGATCTTTTCTGCCAGTGCCAGATACTGTTCTTTGGTATACCGGCGGTTCATCTTCGTCAGGATCTCTGTAGAGCCTGACTGCAGAGGCAGATGCAGATGCCGGCAGATCTTTTTTGATTCCTTCATCACTTGAATCAGTTCATCTGAAAGATCCTTTGGATGGGAAGTCATGAATCTGATTCTCTCAATGCCGTCGATTTTTTCCACCTCCCGAAGAAGCTGCGCAAAGGTAATGGGCATATCCAAATTTTTTCCATAGGAATTGACATTCTGTCCAAGGAGCATGATCTCCTTCACCCCATCCTCGGAAAGCTTCTCAATTTCCCTGAGGATATCCTTCGGGTTCCTGCTTCTTTCCCTGCCTCTTACATAAGGTACGATACAGTAGCTGCAGAAATTATTGCATCCAAACATGATATTAATTCCGGATTTGAAAGGATATTTTCTTTCTACCGGAAGATCTTCCACAATCTGGTCAGTATCCTTCCAGATATCCACGATCATGCCATCTGACTCAAACATGGCTGTCAGAAGCTCTGCAAATTTATAGATATTGTGGGTTCCGAAGATCAAATCCACAAAGCGGTAGCTTTTCCTGATCTTTTCAATCACTGCCGGTTCCTGCATCATGCAGCCGCACAGAGCGATCTTCATATGAGGATTTTTCTTTTTCAGTCCATTCAGATAGCCAAGTCTTCCATAGACTCTCTGATTGGCATTGTCCCTGACGGTACATGTATTGTAAATAACGAAATCAGCCTCTTCCTTCTCTACCAGTTCATAGCCCACCTTTTCCAGGATACCGGAAAGCTTCTCGGAATCCCTTGCATTCATCTGGCACCCGAAGGTAACTACACAGCAGGTCGGTTTTCTGCCAAGCTTTTCTGAAAGCTCCTGCACATAACCGGCTGCCTTTTCCATGAAGGCGATCTGTCTTTCTGTTTCCCTGGCACCATCTATCTTTTCTGTTATCTGTGTAATTGTTTTCTGTTCTGTCATGTCAGTCTCTCATTCTGTATTTATTATTTTTCAGACCTCTGGAAGCTGCCTTGTTATTTTCTTTCAAGGAACAGCTTCCTGGAAATAAAATTGTATACCATAACAATACCGGTTGCCACCACAGAACTGATGGATACCATCAGGCCATCTGTAATCATATCCTGCAGGAAAGCGCTGTGATCATAGATCACGTCAATGCAGAGATACATCACGATCTCATTGATCAGAAGCCCAAAAGCAGACAGGATCAGAAATATAGTGAATTCCTTCTTCTTGTCCATTTCCTTTTTATCAGTAAATACAAACTTGATACTGAGGATATAATTGACGATTGCTGAAACTACAAATCCAAGGAACTTGGATACCAGATAATGGATACCAAACCAGTTATAAAATCCACTGGTGATTCCAAAATCGATCAGGAAGCAAATAAATCCCACTACGCCAAATTTCAGGATCTGTTCTATCAGTTTTTTCATTGTTTTTCAAAATTTCCTTTCTTTTCATTTCCTGCTGGATGATCTGTGACATGCTTTAGCTGTTCACAACAAAATGCCATGTTAAAAGGCACACAGGCTATTATAACATGACATTTTATATTTGAGACATATTATTTTTGCATTTATTTGATGCTTTTTCTTATTTTCAGTTTGAAGAATTCTCACAGCCGCAGGATGACTGGCTCTGGAATGAGATAAAGTTCCTGGTTGTATCACTGCAGGAAGAAGATTCTCTCCGCTCCGCTTCACAGCCACAGGAAGATCTTCTGCCGGAAGAGCAACTGCTACCATTACCGTTTCCGTTACTGTTGTTTCCACTTCCCTGACAAGGTCTGTTTCCGGTTTTAGATGGACACTGGTTATTCTGGAAGCAGCAAAGTAATAATAAAATAATAAGACAATCCATATTTTTCCGCTCCTTTATTTTATACTGTATCCTATGCAGTAAAGGAGCAAAGAGTGAGCCATCAGCGTTTCTTATGAAAAATTTCTTTGCGGATATAGGAAAAAGTTTCCTTTTCTCCCTTCTGTGCCAGCATGGTGAGCAGCTTTTCAAGAAGAGCTTTGGTTTCAGGGTGCATCATTGCATTTGCCTTTCCCTTACTGAAATAGGCAAGGGGATCTCCGTCCGTATAACTGCTTCCGTGATAGGTCTTGCAGGCTGCGATCCGATCCATAAGCATTTCCACAACATATTTATCAGGCATTCTGGCTGGCGTCATACCTCCCTTGATATCAGAAGCACTGTAATCGATCCAATATTCATAATGATGCTTGTTTCGTCCCTTATGGTGCAGCCATGCACTGGAATAGCCGACAGCTTCTCTCTCTGCATTATTGGGACTTCTGTCACCCTGATAATATCTGGCTCCCACCAGAAATTCTGCCGGACTGTATTTGGACATATCATGAAGAAGCCCCTGCCCGTAAAGGCCGACTTTAAAGCATCCCTGCATGACCAGTATCTTATGATGGGTTATGGTTTTAAAGTGGGAAAAGGCTTTCATACATTCTCCTTCTGACTGACATACACAGCAATGCTTCTTCCGGGTATCACAATCTTATTTTCCGCTTTTTCCCCAGAAGAATCTTCTTTTTCTGCAGCCTCATTTTTTCCCACAGAGTCATCAGAAACCGGTCTCATAATTTCTTCAGACCAGAGAACCGGGACAAATTTTTCACCCTTTGGCAGCTTTGGAAGTGCCAGCTCATGCTCTATCCAGTGCATATTATACGCAATATAGATAGATGGTTCATCCTGTTTTTCAGCATAATTTCCACAAAGCATAATACCGATCATACGGCTGATATAGGACAGATCCGGTCTCCAGGCTTCTGTCCCGTGGTAAGAAATATCCGGGTAGCCGCAACCAAGCGTATCAAGTATTTTTAATTCCTTCTGGCTGTGCAGAATGGAGTGTTCCTTTCGGAAACGTATCAGTGCCTTCGTAAAGCCAAGGATCTCATCCTGAAGCTTTCCGGTCTTCCACTTTATATAGCCGGTATCATTGTCCTGACAGTAAGCATTGTTATTTCCATATCTGGTATTGCCAAATTCATCTCCACTGAACAGATATGGTACCCCCTGGGAAAGAAATAAAAAGGCAAGCGCATTTTTTATCTGCTTCTTTCGAAGCTCCAGAACCGATTTCTTACGACACTCTCCTTCAAAGCCGCAGTTCCAGGAATAGTTATGGTCAGTACCATCACGGTTATATTCTCCATTTGCTTCATTGTGCTTCCGGTCATAGGAAACCATGTCATACAGGGAAAATCCGTCATAATCTGCCAGATAATTAACAACAGCACAGTCTCTTGGATTATTCCGCTGGTCAAAGATCACCTGTCCGACCAGATTCTCATCCCCCTTCAGGAATCTGCGCATATCATTCCTGTAATTACCGTTATCAGCTGCAAGATTTCGGTAATAAGGTATCTTATCACCATAGATCTCTTCTAACGGGAAATAACTGCTTCTGATCTTGGTTTCCTGCAGAACTGGTTCTTTGGCAATGATCAGATACGGGATCTGAAAACCACTGAGGCGCACACCATCAATATGATACTCAATGACCCAGTATTTCAGGATATCCAGAATCACAGACTGATTCATTTCTGGTGGAAAATAAAACTGCATCATAACCTCTATGCCATTTGCATGCAGCTCCTTTACCATATTTTTGAAGGAAACCTCAGGATCCCCACCGGCACTGTAAGAAGCCTTAGGCGCAAAATAAAATCCCTCCTGATATCCCCAGCAGTTCAATCTTACCTTCTCCTTAAAAGCTTCCGGAAGATTTTTTACTTCCCTTGCGATTTCTTCTTTAACCGGTTTATCACTGACAGCTCCGGAAGCCGGGTAGATACACTCATCATATTCATAGCAGGGCATCAGTTCTACTGCCGTAATACCAAGTCCGTTCAGATAGGAGGCTTTTTCTGCAACGCCTTCATAGGTCCCTCTGTTTTTCACATGGGAACTCTTATGCATGGTAAACGCCCTGACGTTCAGGCCATAGATCACACTGTTGCTGTACGGGATCAGGAGTGGTTCATCCTCACCCCAGTCAAATTCCTTATAAGTAAGAGAACCCCGAGTTTTTCTTTTGGCAGTCAGGCCATGTCCGAATTTCGACAATCCGTTGACCTTTCTGGCAAATGCATCTGTATATACAGTATTTTTATGATAATAATTGTACTCCAGATAAGGAAATTCTCCGGAAACAGCTTCTACCATAATACCACAAAGAGATCCTCTTTTTCCTTCTTTCTGAAAGGGGATCTTTTTCTGTTCTCCATTTTCTGCATATAAAATCAGGCCGCTGTTCCCATCATCCAAAACTTCCTCTGCAAAAGAGAATCCATTCTTAATGGGATATACGCCCTGCTTTGTCGGTTTAAAATATGTGATTTTCAAATTTTTATTCATGGATTTATTATAGCATGAAGTCGTAAAAGGGGCAATAAAGCCTTTTAAAAGAAAACAGTTGTATCTCATCCTGTTATTCTGTACAATAGAGGCGGTAACCAATAACATACAGAAGCTGAAGCTTCAGAATGGAAGGAAAAATGGGCAGACAAGAAAATTACGAAACACCGGAAGAAAACGATGAGGAAATGACCGTCACCCTGGATCTTGATGATGGCACCAGTGTTACTTGTGCGATCGTTACGATCCTGACAGTAAATAATCGGGACTATATCGTCCTGCTTCCTCTGGAAGAGGATGGGGAAAACCATGATGGAGAAGTCTGGTTTTACCGTTACAGCGAAGATGAAAATGATCCCAATGCTGAGCCTGTTCTTGACTATATCGACAGTGATGAGGAATATGATCAGGTTGCAGAGGCCTTTGATGAATATCTGGATAATGCAGAATTTGATGAGATCATGGACGATTCCACGGAAGACTGATATCACACAGGAAGCGGGTCAGTTTCCGGTTCCGTTCTCCTGTATAATACAGAAACAGTTGTTCTCTGGCTCTTGTTATGGCAACATACAGGAGCCTTCTTTCTTCTTCAAGCTCTTTTTCTTCCTTTACCTTCCTGTCAGGAATAACTCCTTCATTCAGATCCGGTAAAAACACACTTTGAAATTCAAGCCCTTTGGCTGCATGCATGGTAAGCACGGTTATGCCTTCTTCTGTCTGCTCTTCTTCACATGGCGTTTTCTTTCTCATCTTATCAAAGAAATCATCCACACTCTCGCCTCTTTCAGCCAGCCGGCATCCTTCCTGTAATTCATCCAGTATTTTCATGGTTCCTGCTTTATCCCCGGGATATTTTGAAAGGAGATAGTTTTCGTAGCCTAGCTGCTTCCTAAAGCAGCGGACTGCCTGTGAAAAAGACAGTTTTTCTGCAAGCAGAAGTCCGGCAAAAAGGGTTTCTATCCTTGCACACATTTCTTTGTTCTGTCTGTAATAAGAGAGTATGTCTTTCCTGGAAACACGCTCTGAAAGAAGTGCCTTACTGGAAAGATATCTGTCTGGTTTATTCATGAACCGCAGAAAATCACTTCGTTTTTCTCCTTCCTTACAGAACCTGAGAAAGGAACGGATATCCTCTGCCACTTCTCCTTCAAAAACATTTTGAGCTTTTTTGCCTTTTCTTTTCACCGGTATTTTATGTTTCGTAAGTAATTCTTCATATAAAATTGCTTCCCGGTTTGTTCTGAGGATCACAGCACTCTCGTAAAGCTCCTTTTTGTCAAGACTCCTGATATCATCAAGAAGCTTTTCTTCCTCCAGCATTCTTGTTTCACAGCAGTATCCTTTTATTTTGCCACCGGTCTTGCCGGCATGTATCTCCTTCCGGATCCGATCTTTATTTTTCTTTACAACTTCTGTTGCAAAATGGACGATCCTTTCACCACTCCGGTAGTTATCTGTCAGAAATAATACCTTTTCTTCCGGATAATCCTGTGAAAACCGTTTCATGATCCCTGGAACAGAACCCCGGAATCCATAAATGGACTGGTCATCATCTCCCACCACAAAGATATTTTTCTCTTTACCGGCAAGAAGTTTTATCAGTTCATACTGTGTCAGGTTAACATCCTGAAATTCATCCACCAGAAGATAGCGGATGCGATGCTGCCATTTTTCTCTGTAAGCTGCATTCTCCTGTAGTAAAACAAGACTTTGCAGGATCAGGTCATCGAAATCGCAAAGCCCCCGCTCATTCATGAAGGCAGTGTAATCATTTAAGAGAAGCTGCAGGCTTCCCTGCGGAATTCCGAAGTCCTTCCCGGAAAAAGTAATGCCATTCTTTATACGGCTGATCTCAGACAGAAGCTCTGCTGCAAATCCGGCTGAACACATACGTTCAAAACCTCTGTTTTTCAGAAGCTCTTCCATGATCCTGATTCGTTTATTTTCACTTGTAAGGGAAGCATGATAGCCCCTCCGCTCTTTCAGAATAGAATAGCAAATACCGTGGATCGTACCAAAGTGTGCCACATTTCCCAATCCCTTAGTAAGGCACTGGCTTCTTTCATCTGCAAGGAATCTGCTTTGCATTTCCCCGGCTGCTGCTTTTGTATAAGTAATTGTGAGTATACTGTCAGGACTGATCTGACGGTTGAATATAAGATAAAAGATTCTCTGAATGATCGTAAAGGTTTTGCCGGAGCCTGGACCTGCAACGACTCTTGCAGGTCCTTCTCCGTGCATAATTGCTTCCAGCTGAATTTTACTTGGCTGCTGCATTTTGAAGTAATTCAATTCCTTTTCTGATTCGGTTAATAGATTCCTCTTTACCGAGGATCTCCATGATCTCTGTTGCACCCGCAGGTGTCATCTGCTTACCGGATACCGCTGTTCTTACCGGCCAGAGTACATAACCGTTCTTGTACTCATGTTCTGCTGCAAAGGTTGTCAGAAGCTGGTACAGGGCATCATTGGAATAGTCCTCCTGCTGTTCGAATACTGGACATAATTCCTGAAGTACAGCAAGCGATGTTTCCTTATTGGTCTTCATTTTCTTATGTGTATACATTTCCGGATCATATTCCGGCAGTGTCTCAAAGAAGTCTATCAGATCACAGATATCTGGGAAAACTTCAATTCTTGTTTTCACCATGGCTGCGATCTTGTGAAGATCCAGATCCTTTTTAATGACACTCTTTAAATAAGGCTCTGCCATGGTATAGAAAGCCTCGTCAGCCATGGCCTTGATATATTCCCCATTCATCCATTTCAGCTTCATATAGTCAAAAACAGAAGGAGACTTATTGATTCTATGATAATCAAATTCTTTGATCAGTTCATCCAGAGAAAAGATCTCACGATTATCTTCCGGACTCCAGCCAAGCAGTGCAATGTAGTTCACAACTGCCTCAGGAAGAAATCCCTGCTCAAGCAGATCCTCAAAGGAAGAATGTCCGCTTCTCTTGGACAGCTTCTTGTGATTTTCATCCGTGATCAGCGGCAGATGGATATAAACCGGAGATTTCCAGCCAAATGCATCATAGAGCCGCTGATATTTCGGTGAGGATGACAAATATTCATTTCCACGTACCACATGGGTGATATTCATGGTATGATCATCCACTACATTGGCAAAATTGTAAGTCGGGTAGCCGTCTGACTTGATCAGTATCATATCATCCAGCTCTGCATTTTCTACAGTAATGTCTCCATATAATTCATCATGGAATGTAGTGGTTCCTTCCATGGGGATATTCTGTCTGATTACGAAGGGCTTGCCCTCTGCCAGATTCTTCTCTACTTCCTCCTTGCCAAGATGCAGGCAGTGCTTGTCATAGATCATGATCTCTTTGCCTTCTACTACCTCTGTCTTCAGCGTGGAAAGACGTTCCTTATCACAGAAGCAATAATATGCCTCTCCCTTTTCAATGAGTTCCCTGGCATATTTCATGTAGATGCCAGTTTTCATACGTTCGCTCTGTACATAGGGACCGTAACCGCCATCCTTATCTGGTCCTTCGTCATGGGTAATACCGGCTTTGGCAAGCGTATCATAAATGATATCTACAGCACCCTCTACAAAACGCTCCTGATCGGTATCTTCGATCCTGAGCATAAAATCTCCGCCAGCATGCTTGGCAATTAAAAACTCATACAAGGCTGAACGCAGATTTCCTACGTGCATCCTTCCTGTCGGACTTGGTGCAAATCTTGTTCTGATCTTTGTCATGATTTTCTGTTCTCTCCTGTCCCTATTTATTCTGTCATATCCCTGTCAGGGATCTTCTTATCAGCTGCAGCCTTGAAGCCTGCCACTTCCTTCATGGCCTGTGGAATGGCTATATTCGTGCCGGCTCCGGCAACACATCCGCCAGGACATGCCATACCTTCGATCAGGCAGCCATTTTTCTTACCGGCCTTCGCAAGCATCAGGATCTTCTTGCATTCCGCCAGACTTTCTGCATGTTCAATATGCACATCGACATCCGGATAATATTCCCTGATACATTCTTCGATCGCACTGGCTACACCGCCTGCCACTCCATATCCTCTTCCGGCTCCGGTTGCATCGTTTAAAGGATCTCCCGGCTGCATATTATCAAGCAGCAGTCCTTTTGCCTCGAACATTCCCTGAAGCTCTTCAAAGGTAATAACGAAGTCCACGTCGGAACGTACTGTTCTTCTGGATGCCTCCAGCTTTTTGGAGGCACAGGGACCGATAAATACCACACTGGCATCAGGATGTTCCTTTTTAATTTCTCTTGCGGTGGCTACCATAGGCGTCAGCGCATTGGATATATTGTCAATCGTTTCCGGGAAGAACTTCTTAGCCAGCATTGCCCAGGATGGACAACAGGACGTCAGAAGAAAGGGTACTTTTCCAGTTGCTACTTCCTTCGCATAATGCTCTGCCTCTGCCATGGCACCATAATCGGCTCCGATTGCTGTTTCGTATACGTCATAGAAGCCAAGCTCCTTTAAAGCCTCTTTGATCATATCCGGTGTCACCTTGCTTCCAAACTGTCCAACAAAGGAAGGTGCCACCTGTGCAATGATCTTTCTGCCTGACTGGATCGCACGGATCAGCTGGAAGATCTGAGACTTGTCTGCAATCGCACCAAAGGGACAGCTTACCATACACTGGCCACAGGATACACAGATGTCAGTATCAATATATGCTTTGCCTTTTTTATCACTTTTAATAGCATTCACACCACAGTTGGCAAGACATGGCCTTACCTGATGGGAAATGGCATCATAGGGACATACAGACTTACATTTACCACATTTGACGCATTTTTCCTGATCAATGATGGATTTGCCATTTTTCATGGAAATGGCTCCTCTTGGACATACCTCACGGCAGGGATGCGCAACACAGCCCATACATTTATCTGTCACTTCATATCGGTTCTCCGGACAGGCATTGCAGGCTGATGGTATTACCTGCATCAGGGGCGGCTCATAATACTTTTCATCAATATTACTTTCCTCAAGTCCCTGTGTCACATGCACCGGCTGATCCTCCGGACGCAGGGAAAGACCCATTGCCAGACGGATGCTCTCTCTGACAATGGCCCTTTCCCTGTAAATATTCCCTGACTCGGATTCGTCATAATCTACTATTTTATAGGGAAGTGCTTCCACATCATCCTTCAGATTCCTGGATTCATAGGCAAGTGAAGCTACTTCCTTGAAGATTCGTCTTCTGTTTTTACGAACCTGTGTGTCAATTCCCCGCATACTCATACTAATGGTCTACATCCTTTCTGCATCATCATTTTATTTTTGCACAAACCTGCGAGGAAATCAAGCACTATTCTGTTTCGGATCCTGTTTCTGTCTCCGTTTCTGAATCAGCTTCAGATACTGCAAAATCATCCATTGTCTTCTCCAGGGCATAACGTACAGAGCTTTCTATTGTATAAACAGTATCTTCGTCATTAACCCTGACATAGAAAAACCCGCCGGCATTACTGTTCTGGTCTCCAATGGTGATCACATACAGATCATCATCCCACTGCAGGGATATAGTATTCTCCGAATCTGTCAGACCATACTGGTCAAAATCTGTCACATCCGGAATCACAAGATCTGCCGGTATTTCACAGGCATCTGTAAGAAAGCTTTCTACCTTGTCACTATCTATGGTAATACTGTCATCATCTTCTGAAGTCCATACGTCCCCCTCTTTTTTCAGATTGACACTGGTTTCTCCCTGCGTGATCCCGATCTCTGTTACTTTGGATGAATCAATCTCCAGTACCTTTGCTGTTACCGGCTCTTCTTCCGTCTGATGGTTTTCTTTATAGTATCCATATCCCAGATAACCGGCCATCAATGCCAGAAATAACACAATAAGGAGAATCAGATTTCTTTTTTTCTTTTTATTCATTTCCTCGTACTCCTTTATTTCTTTCTCCGTCTGAACCATACGATAAAACCACCCACAATGAAGAGAACCGGAAGTAATACTACGGTAACAAGGGCAATGATCATGATCGTGCCCTGCGGTACTGTCAGATAGTCTGCTTCCATACTCTTGACCGGAATAGAAACACTGGTCTCATGAGAGGCGAAGGTTCCAAGCGATGCTGTGAAAAGCTTTACATTGGTTCCTGATACGATCATATTGGCATCATTTGTGAACATATTACTGCTTGTATAAATGATGGCTGCTGAGGTTTCCTCTCCTGCATTCTTTTCACACTTAACACCGATCAGGAACGGTCCGTCCTCATCACTGTCCTGTTTCTCATAGCTGTCCACACCGGAAATATCATTTCTTAAATAGCTGTTGTCAGAAGAGCTGAGCAGCTCTGCTATTGTCACATCCTCCTTCTCTTCTGTTGTGATTCCCTGCGCATAAGGTGCAAATACATAGCTTCCATTATTATAAATGCCCGATGTAATATCATCATAGCTGATCTCAGGCAGGATATAGAAGGGATCCTGATAATAATGCCCTCTGTCAGTTTCGATGATGAGTCCTTCCTTTACGTTTACTCCATAATAATCCAGGAGTCTGTCAATATTTTCATGGGCTTCTCCTGTATAACAGGAAACAAAGAAAATATCACCGCCCTTTTCCATATAAGAAAGCATCTTTTCTGTATCATCCGTCGAAAAATCTGATGTCGGTGCATTGATCACCACGCAGGAGGCATCCTCTGGTACTTCATCATAATCCATCAGATTAATGGTTTCATAATCCAGATTTTCCTTTTCAATCGCATTGCTGAAGGTACTGTCAAAGGAAGACTCCCCATGACCTTCCAGCAAGTAAATCTTCGGCATTTCATCACTGGTCACATAGGCAAGGGCACTGGTAAGCTGTCCTTCTCCGTCATAACCGGTCACGCTCTGTGTATAATTGGTATAGTCATAGCTATATTCATAAATATCACTGTAATCAATGACACGGCTTCTCTTTCCACTCTCCACGATCAGGCTGTTTGAAGAAACACTGCCATCCGTATACTGCAGATAAAACTTTGGATTTACCGCAGGATCCACATAAGAAACCTTAATATGGGAATTGAGTCCTTCATACTTTTTCAGAGTCTCATCCAGTGTGGTATCTGCATTGTCCTCATTTGCCAGTACATAAATCTGGATATCATCTGTAATACCATCCGCAATCTCCTTTGTTTCCGTTGTCAGGGAATACAGCTGATCTGACGTCACATCAAATACAGTATATTTCTCAGGAAGCTGTGCCACAAGCAGATTCAGTACCACGATAACGGCAAGGGAAAGCACAACCACAGAGCTGCTGTAGGTTCCAAGACTCAGTGTTTTTCTGGATAACTGGTACCTTCTCTTCTGAATGGACTGTACCGTAAGGATCAGTGCCAGTACGATCACAGAAAGATAATACAGCACACTGGTCAAATGGAAGGAACCATTCAACAGATTGCTGAATCTTTCTGACATATCAAAGACTGACAGAAATCTCGTGAACAGATTTCCCGTAGAAGAGATCATGCTGCAAAGACCGTTTACGATATAACCAAAAAACAGCACACCAAAAGAAACCACTGCTGCGATCACCTGGCTTTCTGTCAGGGACGAGATAAACACGCATACGGCAATGCTGGCAAGTCCATACAGCAAAAAGCCGAATACGGCCAGATAGGATTTTCCGATATCCACGGTGCCAAAGAAGCTCATCACAACAGGATACAGGGAAACAAGCCCTACTGGTATAGCAAAGATCGTAGCAAGAGCCAAAAACTTGCCAAGCACAATTCCCGTAACACTGACAGGTGAGGTTAATATAAGCTGATCCGTTTTCTGGTGCCGCTCTTCTGCCAGGATCTTCATACAAAGAACCGGTATGGCGATCAGAAATAAAAAGGTTACGGAGGAAAGAGCATATCCGATATAAGGATAGCCCATGAACAGATCATATACCGCAAAGTAAATGCCAAGCAGCAATAAAAATGCCCCTATAAATAAAGGTCCGAGGAACGAATGAAAATAGGACTGTAACTCCTTTTTATAGATTGCCTTCATCTTCATTTCCTCCTTTATTTTCACTCATATGTTCTGCTGCGTCCGTATCAGATATGCTGCTTTGATCCTCTGTCAGTTCCAGGAAAATATCCTCCAGTGATTTTTCTACCCGGTTCATGGAAAGGATCGGCATTTTATTTTCTGCCAGCGCATAAAAAAGATCTTCTCTGATATCCTCACCCGCTTCTGTCCTGATCACTGCTTTCACTGCACCCTTCTCCGGTGCATTTTCTATGGAAAACTCTGCAATTCCGGCAATAAACGGCAAAATTTTCCGTAACGCCTCTTCGCTTCCGAGAATATGTACCTCCAGAGTTGCATTTCCTTTCATCAGACCGGTGAGTCCTTCCGGTGTATCGCAGGCGGCAAGTTTTCCCTTTGACAGGATCATGATCTCATCACAGACTGCCTGCACTTCTGAAAGAATATGGGAGCTTAAGATCACCGTATGCTTTTCTGAAAGACTCCTGATCAGCTCCCTGATCTCAATGATCTGTTTGGGATCAAGACCAACCGTAGGCTCATCCAGGATAATCACTTCCGGATAACCCAGGATTGCCTGTGCAAGACCAACTCGCTGCTTATAGCCCTTGGACAGGTTTTTGATCAGCCTTTCACTGACATCAGTTGTCATGGTCATTTCCATAATATCCGCAAGCTGCGTTTCCACTTCCTTCTTCGGAATCTTCTTCAGGGCTGCTGCGAAGCGCAGGTACTCAAGTACCGTCATATCCTGATAAAGTGGAGGAATTTCCGGAAGATAACCAATACACCGCTTTGCCTCCTCTGCATTTTTCTGGATATCAAAGCCATTTATCCTGACAGTTCCCTCTGTAGGGGCAATATACCCCGTCATCATATTCATCGTGGTACTTTTTCCGGCACCGTTCGGTCCAAGAAAACCATAGATTTTTCCAGACTCCACCTGAAATGTCAGGTGATCGACAGCAAGGTGATTTCCGTATCGTTTGACAAGATTCTCAACTTCTATCAAAATAAGTTCCTCCTTTTTAACCCTTTGGGAAATTCGTATTTACCGGGCTGTTTTTATTCTCTACTACTGTAAAGCATAATTGTGTTCGAAAATGGGAAAATTTGTGAACATTGTGTGTTCCCTCCTTCAGTCTATCTGAAAATACAGTATATGAAGCAGCTCGCACAAAAATGATTGCAGAATCATTCTTTCAGTGATATAATCAAGCCGTTTGTTTTTTATTATGAGGGAGAGAAAAATTATGAAAGAATTAAAACCTATGTTATTTACCTGTCTGAAGGGCTACACAAAGGAACAGCTTCTGAAGGATGTAGTCGCAGGTGTCATTGTAGCGATCATTGCCCTGCCCCTTTCCATCGCCCTGGCCCTGGCTTCCGGTGTTGGTCCTGAGGAAGGTCTGTATACCGCAATTGTTGCCGGATTTCTGATTTCCTTTCTTGGCGGCAGCCGGGTACAGATTGCAGGTCCTACCGCTGCCTTTGCTACTATCGTTGCTGGAATTGTTGCCAGAAACGGCATGGATGGTCTTATGCTTGCCACACTTCTTGCCGGTGTTTTCCTGATCCTTATGGGTCTGTTCCACTTCGGAAACCTGATCAGATTTATCCCCTATACGATCACCACCGGTTTTACTGCCGGTATCGCCGTAACTATTGTCATAGGTCAGTTGAAAGACTTTTTTGGCCTGACCTATGCCGAAGGAGTAAAACCGATCGAAACCATGGAAAAATTAAAAGCTGTTGTCAGCAGCTTTTCTACCATAAATCTTTATTCGGTTCTTGTTGGAGTCATCTGTCTTGCCATTTTGATCCTGTGGCCAAGGGTCTGTGCAAAGGTTCCAAGTTCCCTGATCGCTGTCCTTGCAGGTATCCTTCTTGTAAAAGGTCTGCACCTGCCTGTCAATACTATTGGAGATCTTTATACTGTAAGTAACAGGCTGCCATATCTCCACGTTCCGTCATTCAGTCTTTCCATGGCACAGACTGTATTGCCGGATGCATTTACCATTGCCATACTGGCGGCGATCGAATCTTTGCTTTCCTGTGTGGTTGCTGACGGCATGACAAACTCAAGGCACCGCTCCAATACTGAGCTGGTTGCCCAGGGAGTTGGGAATATAGGCTCAGCACTCTTTGGAGGTATTCCGGCAACAGGTGCTATCGCAAGAACAGCAGCCAATATCAAAAGCGGTGGTAAGACACCGGTAGCCGGTATGGTACATTCCATTACTCTGCTTCTGATCCTTGTTGTCCTGATGCCCTATGCAGCCCTGATCCCCATGCCGGCCATTGCCGCTATCCTGTTTCAGGTTGCCTATAACATGTGCCAGTGGAGACCCTTTGTCCATCTTGTGAAGACAGCGCCAAAGAGCGATATTTCCGTTCTCGTCCTGACCTTTGTCCTGACCATCGTCTTTGACCTTGTCGTTGCTATTGAAATCGGACTTTTGCTTACCTGTCTGCTGTTTATGAAGCGCATGAGTGATGAAACGGATGTCAGAAGCTGGAAATATGCAGAGGATGAATGGGATGACACCGCAAAACTGATCCATCTTCCCCTCTCTGTCAGAGTCTACGAGATCAATGGTCCTCTTTTCTTCGGCGCTGCTGGAAGAATTGCAGAGATCAGTGTCAAAGATTTTACGAAATGTCTGATCATACGGATGAGAAGTGTCCCTGCGATCGACGCCACTGCCATGAACGCACTGGAAGAATTATATAACCGCTGTTCCCGTCAGGGAATCATAATGATCTTCTCCCATGTTAATGAGCAGCCAATGCATACCATGGAAAAAGCGGGATTCCTTGACAAGGTTGGCAGGGAACACTTCTGCACTCATATTGATGATGCGATTGCCATGGCTACAGAGATTTCAGGAAACGTTCCATCCTGTTAAGCCCATCTTCAATTTTCTCCATGGAAGTACCATAGGAAATTCTGACATACCCGGAGGCATTTTTACTGAAATTGCTTCCGGGTATAACTGCCACATGTTCTTTTTCCAGTAATCTTTCTGCAAATTCCTCTGCAGATAACCCTGTTTTCTTTATATTAGCAAAAACATAAAATGCTCCCTTTGGCATGATACAGCTGATTTTATCCATTTCATTGATCCTGCTTACCAGAAAATCCCGTCTTTTTTTGTATTCCTTTTTCATAGCCATCATAGCTTCCATTCCTTTATCAAATGCAACAAGAGCCGCATACTGGGATGGGGTTGCAACTGCTGAATATACATTTTCCACGCATTTTGTCATAAGCTCGATCAGATGAACGGGACCTGTGGCAAAGCCGACCCTGAACCCTGTCATGGCAAAGCTTTTTGATACACTGTCGATGATCAGAGTACGTTCCTTCATGCCTGGCAGCGTTGCGATACTGAAGATTTCATCACTGTCAAAATTCAGATGTCTGTAAACCTCATCCGAAAAAACAAACAGATCCTTCTCCTTCGCGAACTCTGCAATTTTCTGTAGTGATTCCCGGTCGATCAGCCCTCCTGTCGGATTACATGGGGAATTCAGAAGAAGAATACGGCTTTTTTCTGTCACAGCCGCTCTCAGATCATCCACGGAAAGGATAAAATCGTTTTCCTCCTTTACCTCTATTTCCCTAACAGTTCCTCTGCACATAGCAACCATCGGACCATAATTTGAGAAGTAGGGAGCCGGTATGAGAACCTCATCTCCAGGATTGAGCAGACAGAAGAACGCAAGGTACAGAGCCGCCATGCCACCGCTTGTTACCATAGTTTCCGGCATACTGTAATCACTGCCTATCGTTTCATTCAGATATCTGATATATCTTTCCCGCAGGGGATCAATTCCGGCTCCCGGCGCATATTTGGTACAGGAGGATAAATGCTCTGCCGTCTCTTTTAAAATACATTCATCTGTAATAAAGTCCGGCTCTCCTACCCCGAAGGAAACCACATCCTCCATATGGGCTGCTTTCACCATCATGGCCCTGATTGGGGATGCTACGATACTTTCTGCCAATTTTCCATATTCCATATGCTTTTTCCTCCTCAAAATAAAATGTGTACTTGTATTGGAGAACAGTATAGTATAAATTATTATATAAGAAAATTTAAATGTTTTTATATTATATATAAATTTTTAATATATGGGAGAACTTATGGAAATCCGTGAACTGAAAACGTTTGTTACAGCCGCTGAATACATGAATTTTTCGAAAGCAGCTGAAAAGCTCGGATATACACAGGCATCTGTCACATTGCAGATACAGCGTCTGGAAAAAGAGCTTTCAGTCTGTCTCTTTGACCGGATTGGGAAAAAGGTGTATCTGACTGACAAGGGCACACTTCTGTTGGAGCATGCCCAGATCCTTATACGGAATATAGAATCCCTTACAGCAAAGCTGCAGGATAACACAGCAGGCAGGGAAACGATCCGTATCGGTATTTCAGAATCTCTTCTCTCCTGTGATTTTTCTGATCTGATACATACCTTCGAATCCCATTACAGCAATATTTCTCTTATCCTTAAAACCGGTGTAAGGGATCATCTATCCGAACTTATGATGCAAAATGAGCTGGATTTTTCATTTATTATTGACCAGAACGTTGGCGATCCGGACTGGAATGGCACTGTCCTTGGCAGTGACCAGGCCTACTTTACTGCTGCTCCATCACATCCGCTTTTTCAGAACCGGAATCTTGCGATAACAGACCTGCTTTCCGAAAAAATTATCCTTACAGAACAGGACTTCGGATACAGTCAGGCTCTTCTTCAGCTGCTTTCCAGGGAAGGCATTTCCTTAAAGGCAAGTCTGGAAACAGGAAATACGGATTTTATCCGTGCCATGCTTCTGAAGGAAAACTGTATTTCCTATCTCCCCAGATATGTGATTGAAAAAGAACTTTCTTCAAGACAGCTTGCCATTCTTCCGCTTCCCCAATATAGCGTCACTGTTTACAGACAGATCATCTATCGGAAAAATAAATACCTGACTCCTGCAATGTCATCTCTGATCCGCCTGATCAGGGAACAGTATGGAACATCAAAATAGTCCTTTCATACAATATATTAAATAGACAGAAAAATATGAGAGGATTTTATGCAGGATTACAGCTTCAACGAATATTTTGAACGATTTCCTATTGCTATGGCATATGTTCCATGGCAGCATCTTACAAGCATTTATGAGGATCTTGAAGAAGGCTATTGTAATGGCACCATCTTTCCTGAGCTGACCAAACCATTTACAGGAAGGAGATGTGTGAATCCATGAATAACCGTAGTAAAATGACAGATCAGCAGCAGCTTTATCACGACATAGGTGTGATTGATTTTGTTGTTGTGGAAATGACAGAATATCTGGATACCCATCCGACAGACCGTGAAGCCATGGAGTATCTGAATCATTACGTCAGAATGAAAAATCAGGCTATGCAGGAATATGCCATGAAATACACACCCTTGCGCATTTCTGATGCACAGTTCTGTAAAAAAGGTGAATGGGAATGGGCGACAACCCCATGGCCCTGGGAAGGAGGCTGCTGACTATGTGGAACTATGAAAAACGATTACAATTTCCGGTAAATATCAAAACCCCAAATGCCATGCTTGCACAGGCAATCCTCAGCCAATATGGTGGACCAGACGGAGAGCTTGGCGCTTCTATGCGTTATCTTTCACAGCGTTACTCCATGCCTTATAATGAAGTGGCAGGTGTACTGACTGATATTGGAACTGAAGAACTTGCACATCTTGAAATGGTCTCTACCATCGTCCACCAGCTTACAAGAAACCTTTCCATGGAAGAAATTGAGAAATCCGGCTTCGCCAATTATTATGTGGATCACACTGTCGGTATCTGGCCTATGGCAGCAGGCGGCATTCCCTTTAACAGTTGTGAATTCCAGTCAAAGGGCGATGCCATTACGGATCTTTTTGAAGATATGGCAGCCGAACAGAAAGCCCGCTCCACCTATGACAATATCCTCCGCCTTGTCAGGGATGATCCGGATGTCTATGAACCCATAAAGTTCCTTCGCGCCAGGGAAGTCGTACATTTCCAGCGTTTTGGCGAAGCTCTCCGTATTGTTCAGGATAAGCTGGACTCCAAAAACTTCTATGCCTTTAACCCGGAATTTGATAAATGTAAATCCTGATATTCGCATATGACACAGAAGCATTTCTGATGCCATAAAATAATACAGGGGAAGCCTGTTTCAGAGGCTTCCCCTTGTATCACTTTTACTATAAATGAATTACTTCCAGGTCATCCGGCACGAACAGATTCCCCTTATAATACCTTTTCCCCTCTTCCAGATACTTTTCTTTCCGGCAGGCTATATTTTTATCCTCGGTATGATACAGGACGAGATTTTTCACCTGCAGCTTTTCTGCCAGTTCACAGGCATCCTTTACCGTAGAATGATGCTTTTCATACGGTTTAAAGATATCCGCCTGTCCATACAGACAAAAAGCCTCATGGAAAAGCCATTTGCTTCCCCTCGCATATTTCTCTTCACATTCCTTATAAGGTTCATCCCCACAACAGGTCAGCTTCTCTCCGTTTCCAAGATCCATACAGAACCCAAACTGCTTCGCCTTGGTGGACTGGATATCGAAAAAGGTAACCTTTCTTCCAAGGATTTCCTTTTCTTCTCCATCTGCTACCGGTATGAGATGCAGCTTTTCATCCAGATACTGCATTTCCTTTTGGGCAAAAAGCATCTCTGACATACTACGGATCAGCCGGATCACTTCCTCATGCCCGTAGATCACAGCTTCCCCTTCATAATTCCCCCTGCTCATATTCTGACAGATCATCCTTACCATCCAGAGGATCCCAAGCAGATGATCCACATGCTTATGGGTTACAAAAATCGTCCGCATATCCTGCCAGTTCAGCTGTGCGGCTTTAAGCTGATGTAAAAGGCCATTTCCACCACCACCGTCAACCAGAAAATACCTGTCATTTTCCTGCAGTACAAAACAGGTATTATAGCACTGTGTCACCGTTGCATTGCCAGTTCCAAGCATAATCACTTCCATAGTCTATTCCTCCAACGCTTTTTAATCGCTGACATAGATACTCCGGTTAGCCGGTGTTACCTGATAGGTGCCGGTATCAATGACGCTCTCCACGGACTTTCCATCCAGAATATCCTGCATTTTACGAAGCGTCATGGCACCCCAGCTTTCCGGACGCTGTGCAATGGCTGCTGCTACATAGCCTTCCTTCATCAGCTTTGAGATATCCTCCGTAAAATCAACCGTTACAAGAGGAATGGAAAGTTTATGTTTCTTCAGATATCTGGCAAAGGCAAGCCCCCAGCCTACATTGGTGGCGCAAAGAATAGAAACATCCGGATGATTTGAGAGGAGCTGATCAATCAGTCTGTCAGCCTCTGCTTCGGAAGGCTCTCCCGGACCACTTAAATTATAAAAAGGAATCCCTTTCTCCTTAAAAACATCAACAGCCCCGAAATATCTATCCTCTACAGTTTCAATCAGATTATCCTTCCATTTAATGATTCCTGCGTTTCCCTGTCCATTCATGATATCTGCGACCGCCATACCTGTGCTTCTTCCACACTGGTAACTGTCTGTGCCGATCAGCATTTTATGTCTGACATTTTTCATTTCAGACAAGATAAAAATTACTTCTGTTCCAGCATTTGCCATCCGTTTTAATGCCGCTTCAACACGTGCATCTGTGATCGGCGAAATACAGATACCATCATAATGCTCTACCTCTGCTTTCTCCAGAAAATGTACCATCTCCAGTGTTCCCATTTCGCCTCTTCCCTTCGGAGCAAAAACTGTAATATCATAATTCAGCACTTTTCCCATACGATAAGCTTCTTTGGTTGCCGGATACCAGAAAGGGTCGTCAAGATCCCATACCATGGCGATCTTCTTTTTCTTTTCCGGTGTATATCCTGTAGCAAACCCAGAAAGAACCTTCTGCATATCGGCAACATTTATTTCCATTTTTTTGCGATCTGGTCGGTCTGCTTTTCGTTTTCCTGCTGCATTCTGGTAATTTCTGCCACGTTTTCAGCAGATGCAGATGCCTTTCTGGAAGTATCTGAAATAGACTCCATAATGGCAAGCATTTCATCCTTGTTATGATTGACCTCATTCACCTGTTCAGATAAATGTGCCTGTGCTTCTACAAGTTCACTGACGCTATGATCTATTCCCTCAAACGAACTGATTGTCTTACCGGCAGCTTCCTTCTGGGCAGAAAAAGCATTCTCTGCTTCCCCCATGATCTGTTTCAGGCTGTCAAGAGAGGCAAGGATCTCTTTGATAGATGAATTGATATTTCCACTGGCCTCATGGCACTCCTCAGACAGCTTCCTGACCTCATAAGCCACATAAGCAAATCCTTTTCCTGCTTCTCCTGCTCTTGCTGCTTCAATGGATGCATTTAAGGATAACAGATTGGTCTGCTTTGCGATACCATATAACATCCCGGTAATGGATTCTATCTTCTCATTCTTTTCTACAAGATCATAGATGCCGTTTGAGATCGTATCCAGTGTTTCCTTCAGCTTGCCCTGTGTTGCAGACAGATCCTCTACATTACTCCGTCCATCATCACTCTGCTTTTTCACAGACTGTACCTGTATCAGCATTTTTTCTGTTTCCTGATGCATATCATCAATTTTATCTGTCAGGACTTCTGCTACATGCTGACACTTAACAGCATCTTCTGCCTGCCTTGCAGCCCCTTCTGCAAGCACTTTCACACCATGCCTGACCTGATCAGATGACTGAAGTACTCCTTTTGTGATCCCGTCATACTGTTCACATGCCAGTGCAACCCCTTCAAAGGATTTCTGTATCCGGATAATATCCTCAACCTGTATATGCGGTACTTCTTCTTTTTTTATTGTTTCCCGTTTTCCCCATATTGCCATATTTAGTCCTCCAGCGCTCTTCTGCCCAGTTCAAGACATCCCATAATTCCCTGATCATCATGCAGGGAAGCAGGAACAATGTAATGCTCCATATCACTCAGCTCCTCTGTATTGACATATCCTCCAAGATATTCTGTTACTTTTTTCCTGATCAGCGGGAAAAGCTGCATCTGATGCATGACACCACCACCAAGGATAATGATCTCCGGTGAAAGAGTGAGAATATATCCTGTCAGCGCCTGTGCAATGTAGTCTGCTTCCAGATCCCATACATCTTCCTCTTCTGCCAGGTCTGTAGCCTTTTTCCCGTATCTTCCTTCAATAGCCGGTCCGGATGCCAGTCCTTCCAGACAATTTTTATGATAGGGACACTTCCCCTCATAGATATCTGTTTCCTTCCTTGTGATCAATACATGTCCTGCTTCCGGATGAAGCATTCCATGAAGCAGTTTTCCTTCAATATAAATGCCGGCACCAATACCGGTACCGATTGTCAGATATAGCGCACAGCTTTTGCCTTTTGCCTGTCCGAAGGTGACTTCTCCAAGTACAGAGCCATTTACGTCCGTATCAAAACCAACCGGACACTGCATGGCATTTTTCATGCTGCCTAGAAAATCAAAATTTCTCCAGGCAAGCTTGGTGGTTGTTGTAATATAACCATACTTTTCTGCCTTTGGGTTCAGTTCCAATGGGCCAAAACAGCCGATCCCAAGAGCATCAATTTCTCTCTGTTTAAAAAAATCTACCAGAAGGGGGATCGTCTCCTCCGGTGTTTTAGTCGGTATGGACACGCGTTCTTCTATGTTTCCGTTTTCATCACCTATGGCGCATACCATTTTAGTACCGCCAGCTTCCAAAGCTCCAAGTCTCATAACCATTCTCCTTATTCTTCTGGCATATCCATTGCATATCTTTCCTGATATAAATGGAGCCAGGGTGTGTGAATTGGCAGCTTCAGGAAATCTTCCTTGTCATATGCTTCCTGAACACTGCCGTGCTTTATCCTGATCAGACGGTCGGCAAGAGCCAGTGAATCAGCCAGATTGACCGCCATGATGATAACAGCTATATTTCGGTTTAAAAATCTTTCAAGCAGTTCCCAGATATGGCTTCGCAGAGATACTTCCGCATTTTTAAACGGCTGTATGCAAAGCACCACTTTAGGCTGCTGTAAATAAATCCTGGTATAGACCAGATCATATTTCTGCTTGGCTGAAAGATATTTTACGTTACTGTCAAAAACATCCTCTCCAAGCAAATCTTTATACTCATGCTTAATGCTTTTCCGGATACCCCTCTGATACCAGACTCCATTAACTCTGTGATCCATATTCATACAAAGGTTATCAAAATAACTCAATCCTTCATAGATCATGGTCTCAGTAGGAAGCTCCTGTATCACTGCCAGATCCCTGTTCCTCTTTCTGATCTGTTTACCTCCATCCAGGATAAAGGTTCCTCTTTCTGGCTTTTCTCCCTGAAACAGATCTATAAAATCCGATACGATCGCATTGTCAAGATCCTGTAATACTACACATTCTCCTGGGGCAATCCGCAAGTTGAACCCCCTAAGCTTATTGTAACAGACCCCCTCCATCGTCAGTACTGCCTGCATTTCCCGTTCCCTCTGCCTGAGTGTAAGCTGGGTACGCACCCAGTTATCATAGTCTTCCACACTTCTCACCGGAAAAGTAACCGGTATCGTATCTCCTGTCTGGAAGCATTTTATGATCTTTCCATTTACCATTAATGCCATTCTGTCACAAAGCTGGTTTGCTTCTTCAAAGTGGGGGACAATGTAAAGAAAGGAAAATCCTTTTTCTGCATAATACCGGATGATCCCATGTAATCTTTCCAGTTCACTTTCGCTGATAAATGACCCGATATCCTCAAGGACGATCAGATGATTTCCGGCAACAATCGCCTTCAAAAGTTCTACTACAAATTTTTCAAAGGCTGATAATTCGCTGACATAACGGTCTGCCGGAATATTAATCCCGATTTCATCCAAAAATGGCTGCAGTTGTTTCCTCAGCATGGATGAGGACAGGATCCGCTTTTGAAAACCTTTTCTGAGAACGAAAACATTATCCGTCACTCTAAGGTCATTTGCCAGACTGCTTTTATTCTGTATAATACTGATTCTGTTGGAACTCTCCCTTGGATGCTGCCACTGATTGACCAGTCTTTCCTGATAATATACATAGCCATAATGAAGAGGAAGATTATGCACAATAAGCTTAAGAAGCGCATCTATCCCGTAATAATTGACAGGAAAAAGTCCGAAAATTTCCCCTCTCTGCACTGTAATATTAAAATTATCCAGGCAGATCTGTCCTTGTTCTTTATAGGTTACTCTTTCCATGCGTAGCACTTCCCTGATCACCTTTTATATTTCTCCCATCCGTTCTCTTTTGCAGCTATTCAAAAGAACAGCTTTCCTTTTTACTGTACTGGCGGTACTCCCGTTCACTGTAGACTGCCGGGAGCCGTATCTCCACGTCCGTTCCAACACCCGGCATGGAATAAACATGCAGCCCATATTCTTCACCAAATAAAAGGTGGATTCTATTATTTACATTAACAAGTGCTATACCGCCCTGGCTCTCTGTTTCCTTAGCCGAGATCATTCCCGCACTTTTCTGCAGCTTTTCGTTGATCTCTGCAACCTTACTTTCATCCATGCCACTGCCGTCATCGGAGATCCAAAGGAGCACGCAGTCTGCCGTTTTTTCCAGCCTGATCCTGATATGCCCCGTTCCGAGTTTACACTCTGTTCCATGGATGATACTGTTCTCAAGTATGGGCTGCAGCGTCAGTTTGGGGATCCGGCATTGATAGATCTCATTTTTTCCCTCTTCATCACATTCAATTGCAAGCTGCAGTCTGTCTCCGAACCGGTATTGCTGGATCTTGAAATAAGTCATACAGTTCTGAAGCTCCTCTTCCACGGAAACAAGATTTTCCACCTTGCTGATCGTATATCGGAAGAATGCGGCCAGTGCTTCTGTCATATCTGCCACGTCCATAAGGCCTGCGATCAGTGCCTCACTTCTTATACTTTCCAGTGTATTATAAAGAAAATGGGGATTGATCTGATTCTGCAATGCCAGATACTGTGCCTGACGCTTATTCAGATTCAGCAGCTCCTGGGACTGCAGCATATACTGGATCTTGGTGATCACTCCCTCGTATGCCGGCGAAATATAAAGGATATCATCCTCTCCCATCAGATGACTTGTGGTATATCCATCCAGAAAGAGTCCGAGGTTCTTTTCCATCTGATTAAATGGTTTTACAATCAGCTTCCAGAAAAACCAGCATAAAAGAAGCGTCAGTCCAATGCAGAACGCAAGAATAACCACATTTGCACTGCTTCCTTTAAAGGAATCGAACAGCAATGCCAGACTCAGTATACCGATCACTACAATCAGGCCAATAATCACACACAGTATACGAGCAGATAAAAAACGAAATTTTCCCTGTTTCATCATCATTGATGCTCCTTATCCTACCCATACAGCTTTCTGTATTCTGCCGGATTGACCCCGGTCAGTTTATGAAAGGTATGGGTAAAATGCTTCCGGTCACTGTAACCTACCTTTTCACAGATTTCCGACACCGGTATCCCTGTTTCACGCAGCAGATTTTTCGCTTCCTCCATACGGATCCTTGTCAGATATTTGGCAAAGCCTTCTCCTGTCTCCTTCTTAAACAGTGCACTGAAATAGGCAACACTGAAACCGACATACTCACTGACTTCCTCCAGTGTGATATTGTTTGCAAAATTTTTATGTACATACTGCTTGGCAAGACGGATCGGTCTGGACGCTTCCCCCTGCCTCTCCGAAGCTGTCTCTTCCAAAAGTGCCTTCTGCAGCTTCAGAAGTTCCTGAAAAAGTTTCTTCACTGTTCCACAGTGCCTGCATTTTTCCTCGAAAATTTCCGGTTTTGCAGCCTTGACTCTGAGAATATAAAATCTTCCTGCTGCAAGTACCACCTTCTGGATTTCCCGCCCACATACATCATTAACCGAAAGAACCGACTCCTTCAGAGCCTCTGTAGCCTGCTCCGCTTCTTCTAAAGAAAGTGTATCGATTGCATGCTCTGATGCCTTACAGAACTTATCGATCACTTCCTGTATTCTCAGCGATGACCCTGCAGGCAATACCTCCAGCATCCTGCCACATCCTTCTATCAGTCTTTCACAGATGATCATTTCCGCCGTCTGTACTGATTTTGCAAGCAATGACGGTTCCATGACCTCTTCCCCAAGTGCCAGTGAAAATTCGACATTCCCAAGGACTTCTTTATTAGCATCCATCTGCTTTATAAATTCCCGCATCTGATGCCTGACATATTCCCTGTCCTGTTTCTGATAATTCAATACGCCATATCCTGATTCCCTAACAAAATCAAAAATGCTTTCCAGATCACTTCCCGACAGGCACCCGTTAAATATTTCCTGAACCTTTTCCTGTATCACGGTCATAGATGCATTTGAATACTCTTCCGGATCATAATCCATCTGCAGTATAAATGTCCGGAAAAACCCAGGTTTACAGTCAAAATAGTAAGACTCTGTAAGCTGTTCCATGGAAAAGCTGCCATGCCCCGAAATCAGATCTTCAAGAAGTGTTTTCCGCAGTCTGTTTTTGTCACCGTCTGTAGCCTGTCTGTTTGCTGTTTCCAGCTTCCTGACATACTTTTTTTCCTTTAACCGCTCACCTATTTTTAATAGCGTCTTATTCAGCTCCTCCTGGTTGATCGGCTTTAAAATATAATTTCCAACACCAAGGGCAATCGCATTTTTGGCATATTCAAAATGTGCATAACCACTGATAATGATGATCTCCATTTCCGGACAGCGTTTTTTTACCTCACGGATCAGTTCAAGTCCGTCCATTCCTGGCATTCTGATATCTGTGATCAGAATATCAGGTCTGACCTCTTCAAGCAGTTCAAGTGCTTCAAGGGCGTTATCTGCAGTTGCAACAGATTCCATCCCCAGTTCATCCCACTTCACCAACGCTTTTACAAGCCTGCAGATCAATTTTTCATCGTCAACAATCATTACTTTCCACATGGTATCAGCCTCTTTTTCGGTTATAATACTATCATAGTATCATCTGAATTTAGACAATTCAACAGGAATACCCTTACGGGTATTCCTGTCTTAAAACTATATGCAAAGGGGAGAAAACTGTTACTATTTTGTAAGAACTGATACACCTGTATCTGTTACAGCACCACCAAGATCTTCACCATTAATAGCTGCTACGGCTGCCTTTACACCTTCATATCCCATAACATCAGGATTCTGAGCCATGGTGCAGAGCAGATATCCATCATCAATAAGACCCATGATCGCATCGGACTTATCAAAGCCAACACCGATCACACTGCTGTTGCCCGAAGCCTTGATCGCATTGCCGGCACCTGTTGTAGAACCTTCATTACATCCGAAGATACCTACAACACCCTGTGTAATGTAGTTTTCAGCAATACTCTGGGATTTTGCAGCGTCACCCTCGCCATACTGTGTCTCAAGCAGTTCAAAGTCAGTTCCATCAAATGCGGAACGGAATCCTTCTTCTCTTGCTACACAGGAATCTGTTGCAGCGTTTACATTGATGATACCAATGCTGCCGCTTGTTACGCCTGCAGCTTCCAAAGCTTTTTTCATTTCCTCGCCTGCTGTTTTTCCAGCAGCCTTATTATCTGTGGAGAAGGTTGCTTCTGCAGGAACATTTGCCGGTGAGTCAACATAAACAAGCTTTACGCCTGCATCAGCTGCTTCCTTCAGTGCAGAAGAAATAGCATCAGGTCCATTTGCAGCTACGATAATAGCTTTTGCACCTGCGCTGACTGCATTGTTTACACATTCGATCTGCTGAGCGTCATCCTTGGTATTGGGAGCCATGAACTTAACAGTAACGCCAAGTTCACCAGCCGCCTTCTGTGCACCTTCATTTAAGGTTACCCAGTGCTGATCCAGGGAATCCATGGTGATCAATGCGATCAATGTTCCATCTGCTGACTGTTCTGCAGTATCTGCAGTTTCAGTAGTTTCTGTAGCAACCTCTGTCTCCTGCGCTGTGTCTGCAGCCGGCTGTTCTGCAGTTGTCTGCTCAGCCTTTCCGCATCCTGCCAGCAGTGCAGCAGTCATACCTGCTGTACATAAAATTGATAATAGCTTCTTCATTGTAAAATACCTCCTGTTTTTTATCTTAGCATCAGTTATCTGATGTCTAATTCTGATTTTTGTGTTTCATTCCCCTGTGCTGCTTCTGGTCATTTCTGACCTGTTCTATTTAGAAGGTGCTTTCTTCTTGAATACACCATTTCTAACTACTACATCCAGAAGTACTGCAAATACTACGATAATACCGATCACAAGTCTCTGGATACCTACCTGTGCTCCGATCATGTTAAGACCGTTCTCAAGTGTCTGCCATACAGATGCACCTGCCAGTGTACCAAGCAGGATTCCAGTACCGCCAAGAGGTGAGATGCCACCGATAACGCCAGCTGCAACTGCATACATTTCATACATGTTTCCGGCTTCCATATTTCCCATGCCCGCCTGTCCACACAGAATCAGACCTACTATGAAAGAACAGAATGCACTTACCAGATAAGTTTTAGTCGTAGTTGCCACAACGCTTACACCCGAAAGCTTTGCTGCATCTACGTTAGAACCGATCGCATAAATATGTCTGCCAGTTCTTGTTTTGGAAAGCAGGAAAAAGAAAACAATAAAGATAATGATTGCGATCCAGAAGGTATTATAAATACCAAGTGTCTTGCCATAATAAAACACATTCTGAAATGTTTCACCTGCTTCTTTTCCTACACCGGATGCAATGGCATCTGTGTTTCGGTTACCGTTTACCATATAGGCAATACCTCTTGCAACGAACATGGTTCCCAATGTTGCAATAAAAGGAGGAAGCTTCCACTTTCCTACCAGAATACCATTCAACACACCGATCACCATACAGCATACAAAGGTAATCAGTATTGCCACTACAGGATTAACACCCATTGTCATCAGTGTAGCTGCGATCATGGCACTCATACCTACAACAGATCCGATTGACAGGTCGATGTTTCCCGTAATCAGTACATAACTCTGTCCGATACCGATAATCAGGTACTTTGACATGGATCGGAGCAGATTCATGATGTTCTGTCCGGAAAATACCGTCGGGTTGATAATACCAAATGCTATGTAAATAATGATCAGTCCGGCGAAGGCTGTCATGGCGCCTCCCATGCCCCTGATTCCAAATAACCTTTTAATTGGATTTTGCTTTTTCATGCTCTTTCATCTTCACCTTTCTTATATATTTATCCCCTATTCAGCACTTGCCATTTTGTTTTCAAATCTGGTTGCCAGTGTCAATATCTCGCTCTGTTCTACGCTTCTTGCATCCAGTTCTCCGGTAATCCTTCCATCACACATTACGATGATCCTGTCTGCAATTCCCATAACTTCCGGCATTTCGGAGGATACGAACATAACTGCGATCCCCTGTTTTTTCAGTTCATTCATCAGATTGTAGATCTCTACCTTGGCAGCTACATCAATACCTCTTGTAGGCTCATCAAAAATAACCACTCTGGAATTTCTTGCGAGCCATTTGCCGACAACCACCTTCTGCTGATTTCCACCGGAAAGATTTCCGGCATTGATCTCTACATCCGGTGTTTTGATCTTCAGATTTTCAACTGCATCGGCACACATGTCGGTTTCTTTCTTCCTGCTTACAACTCCAAGCTTATTACACAGGATATCCAGATTAGGAAGCGCTATATTATGCCTTATACTCAGCTTCGTACAAAGTCCATCCTTCTTTCTGTCTTCCGGGGCAAGAACAATTCCTGCCTGAATCGCATCCTTTGGATTTGTTATATGAAGTGTTTCTCCATCCAGAACGATCTCACCGCTTTCCTTTGGGTCTACACCAAATATTGCTCTCGTGGTTTCTGTCCGTCCAGCACCCATAAGACCAGCAAATCCGACAATTTCTCCTTCATACAGTGAAAAATTGATATCTCTCACCATTCGTCCGGCATTCAGATGCTTTACTTCAAATATCTTCTTTCCCTTTTCACAGGCAACTCTTGGAAACTTCTCCTTTATCTCACGTCCAACCATGTTGGCAATGATCTGATCCATTGTCACATCTTTGAAGTCCATAGATGTAATATATTGACCATCTCTCATAATTGTAACACGGTCAACGATATATTGCAGTTCTTCCAGTCTGTGCGATATGTAAACGATTCCGCAGCCCCTCTCCCTCAGATCCCGGATAATACGGAACAGGTCATCAATTTCTTTTGCCGTCAGAGCTGAAGTAGGTTCATCCATGATCAGTATTCTTGCATTGGTAGACAGTGCCTTGGCAATTTCTACCATCTGCTGTTTAGATACCGGAAGCTCTCCTACAACCTGTCTCGGATCAAGATCGATCTTTAATTCCTCCAGGATGGCTGCCGCTTCCTTTTCCATTTCTGAATTGGCAAGAACAATCCCGTTCTTCTTTTCTCTGCCAAGGAAAATATTTTCTGCAACAGATAAGTGCCTGCACATATTCAGTTCCTGATGGATAATCGCAACGCCAACCTCTTGCGCCAGCTTCGGATTCAGATCCCCATATTCTTTTCCAAATATGGTAAGAGATCCTTCATCTCTCGTATATACACCACTCAATATTTTCATCAGTGTACTTTTGCCTGCTCCATTTTCACCAAGAAGCGCCATTACCTCACCGGAGCAAAGCTCAAACTGAACATGATCAAGTGCTTTTACTCCCGGAAAGCTTTTACATATATCCTTCATGGATACGATTATTTCCTTTTCACTCATATCTTAGCTTTCCTTTCTCTCGATTTGTTATGATATGAGTATAGCAAAGCAGTTTTACCCGGGTAAGGGGTGGTTTTTTCTTATTATAGGGGTTTTTTTATGCACTCTGAATATTTTACGCGTGTTTTTATTTGCTTTCCTATGCATTTTTTTATTTTCAGTAAACTTTCGTCTTTTTATATATGTAATATTTGCACGAACAGGGAATATATTTCCCTGTCCTTTGCAGTTTTTCTATTTTTTGTTGCTTTACTCTCTGGCGCCCGGGAGTCTGTAACGGATAAATCTTCTGGCAAGACGTTTCAGATTTAATGGAAACAGCGGATAAATATAGCTTTTCCCGGAAATCGTCTTATTAGATGCCATTGCAATGACCATAACGAGCAGTGCAGCTATATACCCCCATATATCGAAAAGCGCTGTCAGGATCAGAGCCAGGATCCTCATAAACTTGATCGCATATCCGAGCTCGTAGCTTGCCTGTGTATAATTGGCGATCGCCACGAAAGCCATATACAGCATAACCTCTGAATTAAACCAGCCGCTGTTCACCGAAAACTCCCCAAGCACCAGCGCCGCCATGACACTTAATGGTGTACTCAGCATATTAGGGGTATTGACCGCCGCAAGCCGCAGGCCGTCAATGGCAAGCTCCAGGAGCAGGAACTGCCAGATAAGTGGAATATTGACCGTATCTTTGACCTCAATAAAGGTAAAACCAACAGGGATCCATTCCAGATGCTGTGTCAACAGAAGAAAGGTTGGTGTCAGAAGATATGTCAGAATGGCGATCAGAAACCTGGTCAGACGCAAATACGTTCCAGTGATAGGTGGAAAATAATAATCATCTGCTTCCTCGATCACATCAAAGACAGAGGTCGGTGTGATCATGGCTGAAGGGGAATTATCAACAAGTATGACCACATCCCCCTCCAGGATCTGTGCCGATGCTGTATCCGGCCGTTCTGTAAACTTAAACTTTGGAAAAGGATTATACCATTTTTTCTGATACAGACACTCTGCCAGGCTCTCCTGATTCATAGTCAGGGCATCCACCTTGATATTCTGAATCCTCTTCCTGATCTGCTCCAGGAATTTCTGGTCTACTCTGTTTTCCATATAACAGAGCACAATATCTGTCTGGGAGCTGTTGCCAGCATGGAACATTTCCATTCTGAGATTGGTACTGCGGATCCTCCTGCGTATCAGCGCTGTATTAAATACGATAGTTTCCACGAATCCATCCTTGGATCCACGGAGTGCTTTATCCTTCTCCGGCTCTGAAACACTTCTTGCAGGATAGGTTCTGGAGTCGATCAGAATACACTGATCATATCCGTCAATAAAAAGAGCAAATACCCCGGACATGATAAAATAAATGATCTGACTGAAATCAGATTGCAGATCCACTTCAACATATGGGACACATTTTTTGGACATTTCATGGGCATTTTCCGGAAGTTCTTCCGGTTTGATATCCATAAAGCGCTGCAGCATTTTCTGCATCAGCTCGTCCTTACAGAAACCATCCACAAAGTACATACAGGCTTCCCTTCCCCCGATCTGGATCACACGGTACACCAGATCAAAGTTTTTATCAATATCAAGCTTCCGATTCAGAAAATCCATATTTTCCTTCAGCGAAGCTGTCATGGCATCCTTTTGCTGTCTCAGATTATCAATTCCGTTAACATCCATAATAAAAAGACTCCTTTTACGCACATACTGATTACCTCACCATTATGTGGCAAAAGAAGTCCTTTTATACTCATTTTTTCATTTTTTATTGCTTTCCTGTTGTGCCAAAGCCGCCTCTGTCCACACCGGTAAGCGCTTTTACCTCTTCAAACTGGATCTTTGGCTGATTTTCCATAATACGGAACTGGCAGATCCTGTCATTCACTTCAATATGTGTATCTCTCATAGCATAAACCGGCATTTTCCATTCATCATTGTCCCCACAATAAGAACTGTCAATCACACCCTGATGATTAGTCTGGATAATCCCGAAATTCTTAAAGGTTGAGCTTCTTGGCACAATATGTGCCTCATAACCCTTTGGCAGTTCCATGGCAACACCAAGAGGGATCAGTTTAAATTCTCCCTTTTTCAGATCCACCGACTCCGCAGCCCGAAGATCAATCCAGTCAGATTTGCCGTCAATGTAGGTCAGTTTTTCAATTTTGTCTGTAAAATATTTGATTTTAATGGTTTCCATAGCTGTAATCTCCACAATGCAGAACCGGGATCACCGGATCTGTCTGTTTTAAACTTTTCTGTACATCGATCACTCTCTGGTTACTGCTTCCTTTCCAGAGAAGCTTCACATCCTTTTTATCTGCCATAAATTCTCCGTCTACCAGGACATCAATATATTGCATCATGGCATAATGAAGCACATTTTCCCACAAATCTCCGGTATAGAGCCATATCGTCTTATCCGGATATTTCTCCCGGATCTCGGCCATGAGGTTCCTTACCTCAAGCCGGTTTGCGGAATGCAGCGGATCTCCTCCGGAAAAGGTAATCCCGGAAATATAGGGCTTATCAAGCTGGTCAAAGATCTCCTGCTTTGCTGCCTCATCAAATGGGATTCCACCGTTTGGATCCCAGGTGATCGGATTCTGGCAGTCCTTGCAGCAATGGGAACAGCCTGCTACCCACAATACAACTCGCAGGCCGTCACCATTCAGCATATCGTCTTTCGTAATATTGTGATATCTCATTCCCTACATGCTCTTCCTTTCTGAAATTTCTGCCATTTTTGCCTCATTCAGTCTGGTATCCCCATGTACTCTGGAATAGGAAAGATAACCATTCATTCTCTCTATTTTTGTCAGATTCTTGCTGCCGCATTTAGGACATACATCCATTTCAAGCTCCTGATGCCCGCAATCATCACAGTATGCCAGTGAAAGATTTACTCCTTCATAAAATCCCATTTCCATTGCCCTGCGGATCAGGGTTTTGATCGCTTCTATATTGTAATCAATTGGGTACTTCACATACTGGATCTTACCGCCATTGGATAATTCCCAAAAACGATATTCCAGGTCCTGCTTCTGGATCGGTGTAATATCTTCAGTCACATGGCAGTGAAAGCTGTTAGAAACATATTCCCTGTCAGAAACGCCTTCGATAATGCCATACTTGGCACGGAACTGCTTCACCTGAAGACCACAGAGACTCTCTGCCGGTGTTCCGTAGATGGCATAGAGATTGCCATCCTCTTCTTTAAATTCATTGATCCTTTCATTAATGTGCTCCAGCACCTCCAGTGCAAATGCCCCGTCCTCTACCAGGGATTTCCCATTATAAAGCTCCTGAAGTTCATTAAACGCAGTAATGCCAAAGCTTGCTGTCGCTGTTTTCAGGATCGGCTTGATCTTGTCTGTCAGCTTCAGATGTCCGCCAAGGAATCCACCTTCACAGTAAGCAAGCGGATTAGTGGACGCCCTCATTTCTCCAAGGTAAGCATAGGTTCTGATATGAAGCTGTCTGATCAGGTTCAGGTAATAATCAAGAACCTCGTAAAAGTCCCTTCCTTCCTGTCTTGATTTGGCAAGGATCATTGGAAGATGCAGGGATACGGCACCGATATTGAATCTTCCCACAAATACAGGCACATCATTTTCATCTGCCGGGTGCATACCGCCTCTCTCATACCAGGGAGACAGAAAAGCACGACAGCCCATGGGAGAAATAACCTTTCCGTACTGCTTATACATACTGGCAATATAACCTTTTCCAGTAAGGGAAAGCCAGTCAGGATACATGGTTTTGGCAGAACATTTCACCCCAGCCTCAAACACATCCTCAAGCTCCTTTCCGGGACCATGAAGATTTTCATCATAAAGGAATACAATTTTCGGGAAAAGCACCGGTTTTTTACAATCCTTTTTCCCCTGTCCCCTTCTGCGGACATTCAACAGGGAGATTGTAGCAAGCTTTGCAAATCTGCCTGTACCGATTCCTGCTGTTACTGTAATAAATGGATAATCTCCACGGCTGCTGGCTACTGTATTAAACTTATACTCCCAGCCCTGGAAGCCCTGCTCGAACTCTCTTTTTACATCTGCATAAGCCTCTGCTTCTGCACTTTCTTCATCAATTCCCAGTCTTTTATACTTTTCAAGGCTCTTATGATAGGTCTTCTCTGCATACGGCTCCAGGATCTTATCTACTTCCGGAACTGTGAAACCGCCATATTGCTGGCTGGCTGCACTTAAGACGATATCACCGATCACGTCAAAGGCAACATCCAGTGTCTTTGGCTCATTATACCAGATATTTCCCATTTCAAAGCCGCCTGTCAGTACGCTTGCCACATCAAAAAGACAGCAGTTCATGGTATCTCTTCTTGCAGACATATCATGGACATAGATATAGCCATCCCTGCAGGCCTGGATCTCTTCTGTGGTCATAAAGAACTTCTGATACAGCTCTTTGTTAAACTGATTGAAGATCAGACTTCTCTTGGTTGAAACCAGTGCACTGTCGGTATTGGCATTTTCTTTATCACCGACATACATAATGGACTGACTCTTTTTATAGACATCATCCATCATCCTTACAAAATCCTGCTTATAGTTACGGTAATCCCGGTAGCTCTTTGCTACAATAGGCTTCACATCCTCCAGGGCACTCTCTACGATATTATGCATGATCGGAATGGGGATCCTGTCCTCTTCCAGTTCATCTACTTTATCGATCACATACTGACAGATATGCTTTTTTTCTTCTTCCGTGAATTTGGTCAGGGCGCGGTAAGCACTCTTTCCAACCGCATCAATGACCTTCTGTACATGGAACGCTTCCAGGCTGCCATCCTTTTTGATGACCTTAACATCTCTCTTTGGTCTGTATGCTTCATCCAGTGCAGAAGCCTCCAGTTTTTCTTCTATTTCAATACTCATCTGTTGCTTTCATCCCCCTTTTATCTGTTATTTTCTGATCATACCGCTGTTTTCAATCGCTTTTACCGCTTCCTTTATCCTTTCAACAGGCATGGTCAATGCAAAGCGTACATGTCCCTTTCCCCGTTTTCCGAAGCTGCTTCCCGGTGTACATAAGACACCTGCCCTTTCAAGCAGCTCCATAACAAAGCTGACATCATCCGTATAGCCTTCCGGAATGGCTGCCCAGGCAAACATACTGCCCTCACTGTCCTCGATATACCAGCCTATCGAACGAAGCCCGCTGCAGAGAGCATCTCTTCTCTTCTGATACTCAGCACACTGTGCCTTTACTTCTTCATCACTGCCGGTAAGGGCTGCTACCGCACCGTACTGCACCGGAAGAAATGCACCATAATCGATCTGTGACCTCAGCTTCTTAAATGTCTGTACCAGGAATTCATTTCCCACAAGGAATCCCATTCTTGCGCCCGTATAATTAAAGCTCTTTGACAGAGAGTAAAATTCTACACAGATATCCTTTGCCCCTTCATGAGAAAGGATAGACTTGCCAACGTGTCCATCATATACAATATCAGAATAAGCATTATCATGAACGATAATGATATTATTCTCCTTTGCCCAGGGAATCAGCTCATCATAAAAGCTGTCCGGTGCGATCCTGCAGATCGGGTTTAACGGATAGGAAACGATCATCATCTTTGTCTTCTTTAATAATTCAGGCTCCATTCCTTTCAGATCTGGCAGATAATCATTCTCTTTCAGCAGAGGATAGGTTCTTACATCTGCCATGGCAAGGGATGGTCCTATGGAAAAGATTGGATATCCCGGATCCGGAACCAGCACAACATCTCCCGGATTACAGTATGCCAGCGCAATATGGGCAATTCCCTCCTGAGATCCGTAAACGGCTGTAAATTCAGATTCCTTCAGTTCTACCTGATATCTTGTCCGGTAGCGCTCTATCAGTGCCTGCTTCAGTTCCGGGATCTCTTTCAGGGAATATTTGTAGTTTTCCGGCTTTCTGGCTGCTTCTTCTACAGCTTTCATAATGCGTTCTGATGGTGGAAAATCCGGTGTACCAACGGAAAGGTTATATACCTTTTTCCCTGTCTTTTCTACTTCTGCCTTCTTTTCATCCAGAAGCTGGAAGATTCCCTCCTCATATTCCTTCATTCTGTCTGCTACCTGTAAATTAAGCATATCTCTCCTCTTTTCCTGTGCGCATTTCTGCCAGGGAACTATCCTTTGCGGCTTTTTTACGCACGTATAGTATAGAAAAAGTGTTCATTGGCTGAACACTTTTAAGGGGTTTGTACACTGTCCTGTACATCCTTTTCTTTTTCATTTTTACTTTTGCGGAGCTTAATGCCAATGAAAATTGCCACTCCTACGATTGCTGCTATCAGAAGCAGTAATAAAAAATAAGACATAAAGGAATTAAAAAATAAAATCAGGTTATTCATGTCTACCGCCTTTCTCAACTGCCTTTTATTTTAACATGACCAGACTCCTTTTTCAAGAAAATCAGAAGCCATCTTTTCAGCTGTTTCTGTTATTTTTTTGTCATATCCCATTCCTGCCAGCAGTCTGATCGCATTTCTTGATCTGACACGTCCCTCCTTTAGCTGATATGGGAAGATCACTTCTCCATTTTCTACCTCTTCTGTGAAATGATAATTATGATATTCCTTCTGCAAAAGCACAGTCAGTTCTACATCATGTGTTGCGGCAAAGCAAAATACACCCTCTTCCTTCAGATATTTCAGGATCTGGGCAGCTGCTGCTATCCGTTCCACAGTATTTGTTCCTCTCAAGATCTCATCTGTAAATGCAATAACGGGTGTCCCCTTTACTTCTGCTGCATCTATTATTCTTTTCAAGGCTCTGATCTCCGCAACATAAGCACTTTCCCCGTTCAGAAGATCATCACTGATAGAGATCGAGGTATACAGTCTGTAACAGGGGGCTGCAAATGCTTTGGCCATGCAGGTATGAACTGTCTGTGCCAGCAGGACATTGATGGCAACTGTTCTTAAAAAAGTAGATTTTCCTGAAGCATTGGATCCTGTGATAAGCATGCAGTCAGTGGTATTCATGTCATTTGCTACCGGCTTTTTCAGCAGCGGATGATAAAGTCCCTCTGCCATGATCCCCTTCTCCTGGTATTCCGGAATACAATTTCCGCTGTTGCCTGCCCGAAATGCCACGATCGCTATGAATGCTTCTATCTTTCCCGTAATACGGATCAGCTCTGCAGCTTCTTCCCTGTACATAAGAATCTGTTTTTTTCTGTGATAAAAAAACAGCAGATCCATATGCAGCAGCATATTTACATAATCAAGCAAAACAGAAAAGGGATCAGATGAACTTCTGATATTTCCTTCAGGCAGAAGAAAGGCTCCTCTTTTCAGCCTCTGCAGCATATTTACAATATTTGTAAGCTTAGTTATGTCTCCCTGCCACGGTCCTGTAAGCTGTGGAAATTTTTCTGCCTGCTTCACAAATAAAATCAGATACAAAAAGCAGCTGATGTAAGGCGTGATCTCTGCTTTCCTTTTAAAATAAGACAAAATATTATAGATGCAGACTGCCACCATCATGCAGATTCCAACTGGAAAATTCCACAGGATCATAATCACAGAAAAAAGTACAAGACACACTGCCAGATAATCGGATACAGCCTTCTGCTCCGGTGCTTTCTCAAGCTGCTCCAGCTGTTCATACAGAGAACGGGAACATTTCTTTACTGACAGCCTGTGAAATAACATCTGGCATGCTGCCCTTTCCTTTGGATGTTCCTGAAAATAACGGATCTGCAATTCCCTCTGCGCAAGAAGCTCAGGATCTGTCAGTGGTGTTCTCAGAATTTCATAAAGAAACTCTTCTCCGGCCTGTGTTTCCACAAAAGCAAGCCGGTCATAGACCTCATCCATCTGAAGATCTTTCCAGGTAATATCGTCTATATAAAACTCCCTGTTCCTCCGCTTATAGCCATCTTCTATTTTCTGCTTTCTGGCAGCACTGATCTTTTCCGGGGGCTGTTCACCAAAATGATATAAAATACGATCCTTATATTCTTTTTCTTCTCTGCGGTTCTGCAGATATGTTCTGGTGATCAGGAGCAGAAAAAACAAAACAATTGCTGCCAGAAACATAAGATAACCCATATTTTTTACCTTGCATTATTCAATGATAAACATTTTTACACAATCTTCCAGACTGACAGCAATTTCATGCAGATTATTGGCATTTGCAGCAATATTGCTGATAACAGCATTGACTTCCTCTGCAGATGCTGATGTTTCCTCTGTACTTGCAGCGTTTTCCTCTGCAATGGCTGTCAGATTCTGGACAATATCCACAACCTTGATCCTTGCTTCATCAAGTCCGGCTGTCCGTTTCGCAATCTCACGGATTCCTTCTACAGAACGGTCTATTCCGTCCTTAACCTTATTGAATGCATCCTGTGTATTTGTTACATTGACATCCTGCTTATCAATAACTTCCTTTACGTTCTTCATCGTGTCTACAGACTTTTCTGATTCCTCGATCAGCGTATTAATGATCGCTTCGATCTGTCTTGCAGACTCATTGGACTGCTCTGCCAGCTTCTGGATCTGGGCTGCTACTACAGCAAAGCCCCGTCCCTGTTCCCCGGCTCTTGCAGCTTCAATAGATGCGTTTAAGGAAAGCAGATTGGTTTCTTCTGCGATATCCGTAATGATCTCTGTCGCCTCTTTGATCTTCTGTGCAGACTCATTGGTTACATTTGTCTGTTTAAAGATCACTTCCATAGCAGCCTTTGTCTGCTGATTAATCTGTCCAAGCTCTTCCAGAATGGTAACCGCGGAATTTCCGGCATCACGCATGGCCCTCGCATTAGTACGGAGATTTTCAACCTCTGTATTGGCTTCTTCGATCATGTTCCCCATTAAAACTACATTTTCAGATGCTGACTGTGTTTCCTGCGCCTGGGAGGTTGCACCCTTTGCAATTTCTGTGATCGCATTTTCTACCTGCTCCACTGCTGTAACCGTTTCACTTGTCCCTGTGCTGAGTGCTTCAGAAGATTCGTATAATTCCTGACTTTTTCCTTTGATCTGCTTTGCAATGTCAATCAGTTCCAGACGCAGAGTATTGACTGCCTGTCCCATTATGCCTGTCTCATCTTTCTGTTTCAGCATATGCTTCTGATCATCATTTTCCCTGAAATCCATATCTGAGATTTTATTTATTACTCTGGTAATCACGCCAATCGGTCTGAACATCAGTGAAGTTATGACAAAGGTAAATACACTGCAGACGAGGATCAGTACAAGTGCTCCTATCAGACTGTAATTTGTGGTTTCATTCAGACTTGCAAATACCTCATCTCCATCGGCCGTAATGATCAGGACAAACGCTGCTTCATTTCCTATATAATAAGCTGCATATTTCTGTTTTCCCTTAAACTCATACTCAATTACGGAAGGCTCCGGTTTCTTTCCCTCACCGATCTCTGTAAGAAGCTGCTTTGCCGCTGCATTCTCTACCGGAAGGCCGATCTTGTCTGCTGTCGGATGATACAGCATGGTGCCGTCTGTCCCTGAAAAAATATAAGCGTAGCTTGATGGCATCCCACTGATCGAAATGCCTTTAAGATCGTCCTGCAGCGCTTCTGCGGAAAGAACTGTATCAGCTCCTTCTCTTGCCAGATCCCTGTCCAGATTTTCACCTTCGACAACAGTAATATCCTTCATATAATTTTCAATAACCATCTCCAGATTACTCTTTGATTTTGGAACGATCATCAACAGGCAAAGAACTATAGCAAATATGATGGCGATAAATACCAGTAAGAAGATTTTCATTTTTAATGAATGCATCGTATTTACTTTTTTCCCCTGTGTTTTGTTTATTTCCTGATTACTCATGGCTTTTCCCTCCTTATATTACAACACATTTTTTGAAATTTTCTGTTTCTTGTCCTTTATGATCTCTTCTGCTCTCTCATAGATGGCAGCCGGACCTTCCGCTGTCTGAAACACTCCATTTTCATAGAGGATCTTTCCGCCGATCATAGTTAATTTTACATTTATCTTGCTTCCACTGTAAACTATATTCTTGGCAATATTGTTAAATGGCCTCATATTAGGCTGATCCAGATCGATCAGTATCATATCTGCCAGTTTCCCTCTGGCAAGCACATCTGCATCCGGAAGTCCCATGGCATGAGCCCCGTTTACTGTCGCCATTTTCAGAACCTCCATCGCATCAACGGCTGCTGCATCCTCCTCCTTCAGCTTGGCAAGCCCTGTTACCAGGAACATCTCCCTGAACATATCAAGACAGTTATTGCTTGCCGGTCCATCTGTTCCGAGTGCTACAGGTATTCCTTCCTTCAGATACCTGCTGATCGGCGCTGTTCCACTGGCCAGCTTGGTATTGGAACCCGGATTGGATATCGCATACAGCTTTCGTTTTTTTAATACTTCAATATCTTCTTCTGACACGTGTACCAGATGGTAACCGCCTCCGCCGTAATCAAACATGCCAATGGAATCCAGAAATGCAGCCGGTGTCATCCCATACCGATCCCTGCATCCCTCTACCTCAGCCTTCGTTTCACATAAATGGGTATACACCGGCGCCTGATATTTATGGGAAAGCTCTGCGATCTTCAGCAGCAGCTCCTTTGAACAGGTATATTCAGCATGAAATCCAAGCTTAAAGGACTGCAGCGGACTTTTATTATTCAGTCTTACATACCAGTCCTCCAGTGCCTCCACTGACTGGCTGAAATTGTTAACGCCGCCAACCTGTACGCCTCTCATTCCCATGGAATCAAAGGCTTCAAATATTGTATCCGGTGTCAGATACATATCAAAAACCGCTGTAATACCACTTGTCAGGTATTCCAGTACGGCAAGCTTCGTCAGTTCACCAATCTCATCTCCGGTCAAAAGTGCTTCCACCGGAAAGATCTGCTGATTCAGCCACTGGTCAAGCGGCAGGTCATCTGCAAAGGATCTCAGCAGGGTCATTCCTGAATGCGTATGTGCATCCTTGAATCCCGGCATCAGCAGATTACCATTACAGTCAATTTCGCGATCCCAGATAATCACAGGTATCTTAAGCTCCTGAAAGATATCATCGTTGCTTCTGCCCTCTCCCACATACAGGATACGATCACCACTCACCCATACCTCTCCGGAAAAGATTTTCCTTCCTTCTTCCATGGTGAGGATCCTGGCGTTAAAAAAACGAATGTTCATTCCGTGCCTCCCTCCAATTCTTTAGCTGACAGATTCTCCGGTCCAAAGCCGTTTGGCAAAAGCTCCTCCAGGCTGAAAATCTGAAAATCTGTTATATTCCTTGCTACGATCACCTTAAATGCAGCATCCTTTGCAAATTCACGCATGACCTGTCTGCAGACACCACACGGGAATGCATATCCGCTCAGCATATCTGTTTCCTTTTCGTTTCCTCCTGCAATGGCAATCGCCTTCAGGGAATGTTCCCCTTCACTTACTGCCTTAAAGATGGCACAACGTTCTGCACAGATGGTTGGTCCATAAGCTGCATTTTCAATGTTGCATCCTGTATATATCTGTCCACGTTCTGTCAGAAGTGCTGCTCCTACCTGAAAGTGGGAATAAGGTGTGTACGCATTTTTTCTGGCTGCAAGTGCCTTCCCTATCAATTCCTCTACAGGAAGCCTGTCCTGATCCGGGTCTTCACACTGTACTTTTTCCATTTTCATCCCATCCTTAAAACAGCATCAATGATTCCGTGATCAGCTTTTTGAACAGGGGTGCTGCAATATCTGCAGCTTCCTGAACTTCTTCATGCGTCAGAGGCTGGTCTGTCATACCGGCTGCAAGATTGGAGATACAGGAAATCCCACATACCTTCATTCCCATATGATTTCCTGCGATTGCTTCTACCGCTGTACTCATGCCAACTGCATCTGCCCCAAGTGCCCTCAGCATCCGGATCTCTGCAGGTGACTCAAAGGAAGGTCCGGTAAGCTGTGCGTAAACCCCTTCCTTCAGTGCTATATTATGTATACCTGCAGCTTCTCTGATCTTCTGCTGCAGCTTTTTATTGTAAATCGTACTCATATCTGGAAATCTGAGCCCCAGCTCATCAATATTAGGACCTACAAGCGGATTAGGAGCAAAACAGGAAATATGATCTTTAATCAGCATAAAATCCCCTGCTCCTAAAGAAGGATTAATTCCACCGGATGCATTGGTAAGAAACAAAATTTCAGCGCCCATCATCTTCATCAATCTGGTTGGAAGTACCACATCTGAAATCGGATATCCTTCATAATAATGGATCCTTCCCTTCATGCATACAACAGGAACCTGTCCTACATAACCGAAAATAAACTTTCCCTCATGTCCGGGTACTGTAGAAACAGGGAAATCTTTAATTTCGCAATATCTGATTTCACCTTTGACATCAATAGCATCTGCATAATTGCCAAGACCTGATCCAAGAACAAGTGCAACTCTTGGAATAAAAGGAATCCTTGCCCGTACACTTTCGTAACAGTCAAGGAGTTTCTGGTATGTCTGATTCATAAAGGAACCCTCCATTCATTTTCTAATTACTTATTAATTTTATCACAAAACGGCATTTGCTTCAACCAACGAAGCACCCTTTTGACAGGTCTTTACAGCTTCTTAACACTAGCAAAAAAGTACTGTTTTTTGCCTGATTTGCCGAAAAAATGTTGAATGATATTTGCAAAAACAGGGACTGCTGTTTCGGGCAGTCCCTGTTCTTCTCAGATAATAATGCACACCATGCCTCCGTTGGAATCGTTCACGATCTTCTGCATGGTCTCCTGCAGCTTCACCTGACTTTCTTCACCGATCATCGTCAGCTTCCCGGTAATACCGTCATTTACAAGCTGTTCTACTGTTTTTCCGAAAATGTTGGTTTCCCAGATGCCTTCCTTTCCGGTTTCGGACTCGGAAATATACCGTATCAGATCCTTTGCCTGTTCCTCACTTCCTACGATCGGAGAGATCTCTGTTTCAATGTTGGCACGGATCATATGGATGCTCGGGCTCTCTGCCCGGATCTTTACGCCAAACTTGTTGCCATGCCGGATCAGCTCCGGTTTATCTAACAGGATTTCTTCTCTCTGTGGCATAACAACGCCATATCCTTTTTGTCTCACTGACATCACCGCGCTCAGAACCCTGGAATACTCTTTTTTCATAGCCGCCATTTCTTTCAGTGTCGATAAAAGCTGATATTCATTGTGAATGTCTTCTCCTACCAGACTGCTCAGCATCTCAAAATAGCAGGCATCATCCACATCAATATAGATTCTTACGCAGCCGTCTGCCATTCCTACCTGATCCATCTTACATTTTTTGACAAAATCTCCGTTAATGGAAACCGGCCTCTGCAGCACATCCCGGATACAGGTGTATTCCTTCATGACCTCTCTGACCTTTTCTACAAGCTGTACCTTAAGGGGGTGATCCCTCTCCAGCATTTCCACCCACTTCGGCATATAAAATTCCATAACTGTAAGTGGAAATTCACAGAGCAGCTTTTCAAGAATCTGCCGGATATCTTCTTTTTTTAACTGTTCACAATTTACAGGCAGCACAGATACCTGATACTTTTCAGAAAGAACTTCTGCCAGCTTCCCTGTTTCTTCGCTATAAGGCTTTGTGGTATTCAAAAGTACGATAAAGGGTTTGTTCAGCTTCTTCAGTTCCCGTACCGTACGCTCCTCTGCCGGTTCATACTGCTGTCTTCCGATCTCAGTAAAGCTGCCGTCACAGGTCACCACGATCCCAACACTGGAATGATCTGCGATTACCTTTCTTGTACCCGTTTCAGCCGCCTGCGTAAAGGGGATCTCTTCCTCACTCCATGGTGTCTTCACCATCCTCTCTTCCCCGTTTTCCATATGGCCTGCAGCACCTTCTACCATATATCCCACGCAGTCGATCAGCCGTACCCTGGCATGTGCCCCTTCCCCAAGGGAAATACTTGCTGCCTCCTTTGGGATAAATTTGGGTTCCGTTGTCGTGATCGTCTTGCCTCCAGCGCTCTGTGGCAATTCATCATTTGCCCGCTCCCGTTCAAATTCATCCTCTATATGAGGCAGGACAAGCAGATCCATGAACCTCTTGATAAAGGTTGATTTTCCCGTCCGCACAGGTCCTACCACACCTATGTAAATCTCCCCGTTGCATCTCGTCTGTATGTCCCTGTATAAATCATAATCCCTTTGATTATCCATATAATAAACCCCTTCCATATTTATTTAAATGTATGAAAGGGGTGTTTGTTTTATGAACAGAATATTCAAACGCTTCCTCTTTCATCCTTCCCTGAATGTCCTCAGGAATCTGAAATATTCCTCATCGCACTTATCAAAGGTGCCATCCTCTTTAAACTTCTGAAAGTATTCCCGGTATATGGAAGAAAGGCTCTCCTGGTAAGGCAGCCAGTCCTCTGCCATCTCATCTGCCCCGTAATGCTGGATACAGTGGCCATCCGGTCTGCTTTCCAGATACCTGCCGCCCTTTGGTCTGTCCTCTTCTGATAATATGCAGCCGGCAGCAGTCAGTGCAGCGCAGATCCCTATGGCGTCCTCTCCGACAAAGGTATAGGCATGATGCCGCATTCTCATATAGTAGATCTCTTTTCCCTCCAGATGAAACCGGTCAATGGCATACAGGTTCCCTTCCTCCTGTAAAATAGAAAGAATCTTCTCCCTCTCATTTCCGGTAAGACCTCTTTTTTTTATTGCTCTTTCCAAGTCGGAAGGTGCAAGGCTGCAGCCCTTTTCCCGGCAGCAGCGCCCCTTGCAGTGACTGCACTCCTCTCCCGGTCTGTAACCGTCTGTATTTTGCATTATACCCATAATTCATCTCCCCGGCTGAAGCTCAGAACAGATACAGTTCATTTCCGTGTTCTGCCAGCCATTTCTTCCTGACTTTATAATCCGGACAGAAGGCTTCGACCATCTGCCAGAAATTCTGCGAGTGATCCATATACCGCAGGTGGCACAGCTCATGGATCACCACATACTCTGCCACAGCTGCCGGTGCCAGCATGAGGCGGAAAGAAAAATTCAGGTTAGAAAGACCACTGCAGCTTCCCCACCTGCTTCTCTGATCCTTGATATGGATCTCAGAAAAGCTTACCTGCATCATTCCGGCATAAAGCATGACCCTTTCCCTGATCCACTGCGCAGCCATCTTCCGGTACCATTTTTCTATGGCCATTCTCCTGATCTCATAGTCTGCTTCATAGGGAACAAATAAAAGAAGTCTGTCTCCTGCCTTCTTTACCCGGCATCTGCTGCTTTCCTCCCGGAAAACTGACAGTGTCAGATGCTCGTCAAGGAAAGGAAGCTGATCTCCGTTCACAAGCTGCAGCCGCACTGCTTCTTTTTTCTTTTCCTGCATGGTAAGCCGTTTTGCTGTCGCAAGGATCCATTCCTCCTTGCTCTGCACAAATCTTTCTACCTCCCTGTCGCTGACAAACCAGGGCGCTTTCACAACAAGATTGCCACCCCTGTCAAAAGAGATGGCAATCGTTTTTCGTTTGCTTTTGATTAACTGATACTGCATACTGTCCTTATTTCACAATAATCTTGCGGAAGTTCTTCTTTCCACGTTTTACAACAAGTCCTTCTCCTGCAAAAGCATCCTTTGCATAAGCTGCCTTTACATCAGTCACCTTGTCCTCACCTACTGTTACGCCGCCCTGCTCGATAGCACGTCTGCCTTCAGATCTGGTATTTACCAGTCCTGCCTTGCACAGTACAGAGATCAGATCAATGCTTCCATCTTCCATATCCTCATCTGTCAGCTCACAGGTTGGCATCTGTGCTGCCACACCAGTACTGAACAGTGCTCTTGCACTTTCCTGTGCTTTCTTTGCTTCTTCCTCACCATGTACAAGGTTTGTCAGCTCATAAGCCAGGATCTCCTTGGCCTGATTGAGCTGGCTGCCTTCCCAGTGATCCATCTCATCAATCTGCTCAAGAGGCAGGAAGGTAAGCATACGCAGACACTTAAGTACATCTGCATCTGCCACATTTCTCCAGTACTGATAGAACTCAAATGGAGAAGTCTTCTCTGGATCAAGCCATACAGCCCCCTTCTGTGTCTTACCCATCTTCTTGCCCTCAGAATTCAGAAGCAGGGTAATGGTCATGGCATAGGCATCCTTACCAAGCTTTCTTCTGATCAGTTCAGTTCCGCCAAGCATATTGCTCCACTGGTCATCACCGCCAAACTGCATATTGCAGCCGTATTTCTGGAACAGCTCATAGAAATCATAGCTCTGCATCAGCATATAGTTAAACTCAAGGAAAGAAAGACCCTTTTCCATTCTCTGCTTGTAGCACTCCGCTCTCAGCATATTGTTAACTGAGAAGTGAGGTCCTACCTCTCTTAAAAATTCAATATAATTCAGATCCATCAGCCATTCTGCATTATTGACCATCAGGGCCTTGCCCTCTGAGAAATCAATAAAACGGCTCATCTGCTTCTTGAAGCAGTCACAGTTATGCTGGATCGTCTCCGGTGTCATCATAGTACGCATATCACTTCTTCCGGAAGGATCTCCGATCATACCGGTACCACCGCCGATCAGCGCGATTGGCTTATTCCCTGCCATCTGCAGTCTTTTCATCAGGCAGAGTGCCATGAAATGTCCAACATGAAGAGAATCTGCGGTAGGATCAAACCCGATATAAAAGGTGGCCTTTCCATTGTTGATCAGCTCCTTGATCTCCTCTTCATCTGTAAGCTGTGCAAGAAGTCCTCTTGCTTTTAATTCATCAAAAATCGTCATCGTTTTATCCGCTCCCTTTTATTTTTCTAATTGTACTGTAACAGGGTCTGTATCATCTCCACGTTGGGAAATCTTAACTTCCCTGCAATCCTTATCCACTTCTATGATCCGTTCACTGACAGCTGCCTTCCCTGCCGGGAAGTATCGTCCATCCTGCCATCTGTCAAAAGCTGATGTATGCTCCATCTCCTGAATATAGGCGTTACTGTTATCTGGCTCCTTATATGTGAAATATAATGAGCTGTCCCAGTATCCATAATTACTGTTATTTTGCAGCATCAGCTTTACTTTATAATAGTCCCTGTCATCCCGCACATTTTTCAGCGCCTCACTGTCTATACGCTCTGCTGTAGCAGAAACCAGCTCCGGCTTCACAGCAGACTCAAGCTCGTAGGATGCATATTTCAGTTCTCCCGATGCATAAAGAAGAAGTGCGATCAGGCAGACAAAGCCACAGACTGCAACAACCAGTACAGTGATCCCGTTTTTCAATACCTTACTCATAATGATACCCTCCCTCTTTTGCAAGTCTGCCTGGGATTTCCTCATCATAAGGAAGAACACCCATGTTCCATGACATAACCGTTTCTATTTTGTCTATCGTATCATGCTGCAGATCATATTTTTCCATATACAGTGTAATTTCCTGTACATCTGCCGGAATCAGGAAGAAAAAATAACCGGTAATATCAGCTCCATTACCACATCCGTAATCTGAAAGAAAGCTGCTGCTGTCAAATCCATATCCAGCCACATAGGGATAATAAACATCCCTTCCAAGCGACTGTTTATATTCCACTGTTCCGTTCTCTTCGTAACCGATGTAACAGTTTTTCATGACATAGGCATTTTGGACATAAGCACTGCTCTCCACATCTACCCTAATGGCAATCAGGGAATAGTCTTCCGGAAAGCCTGCATAAATATCATGATTTACGATTGTATAACAGTTATTCTCCAGTGTTACCGTATTGTTATCATAATAATCAAATACCGGCGAAGTAAGATTTTCTTCTGTGTAGGATACCACACGTGCTTCCTTTTTCTGTACGTTTTTTGTAAGAGATGCTGCCGCTGCAACCGCCAGAATGACAAATACCATAATACATATACTGATCAGACAGATAATAGTATGTACATGTACTCTTTTCTTCTGTTGCTCCGGTACTTCTCCGGTATAAATATTGTCCGATTTCTGTTCACGGTAAACATTGTCTGCTGCCTTGTCCCAGTAAGTACTGTCTGTGTTTTCCTCATGAAACACACTGCCCTTTACCTCATCCTCATGGACATGGCTTTGGTAATACGGGTTTTCATTCCAGGAAGGCTCATTTGTTTCAGGCTTTGGCTCGTCCTTTTTTAACCAGTCATCACCGACCGGCTTATTCCAGAAATCATCATTGGATGATGAACTCCAAAAATCATTTTTCTGTTCGTCACTCACCTGCAGGTTCCTCCCTCTGTTATCACTATCCTACCAGGATATTTCTGCACTGTTCTGATACAGATTCCTGAGATCAATATTTTCTACCTTCTTGTCACGGAGCATCAGTTCCTTTACTGCATCGGCTGCACTTGCTCCTTCAAAGAGTACCTTGTTTACCTGTTCAATGATCGGCATGCTTACCTGATACTTTTTAGAAAGTGCATAACCGGCCTTAGCGGAATATACCCCTTCCACGACCATCTTGACCTCTGCCATGGCTTCTTCCATAGTTGCACCCTTACCGATCAGGATACCGGCTCTTCTGTTTCTGGAATGCATGGAAGCACAGGTTACGATCAGATCTCCTATTCCTGTCAGCCCGTAAAAGGTTTCAATCCTTCCGCCCATTACGATACCAAGCCTTGCGATCTCAGCAATACCCCGGGTGATCAGTGCAGCCTTGGTATTATCACCATAGCCAAGTCCGTCTGCAATACCGGCAGCCAGAGCCACAACATTTTTAAGTGCTGCACCAAGCTCTATGCCAAGCACATCTGAGCTGGTATAAACACGGAAAACCTCACTCATAAACAGATTCTGCAGATACTCTGCTGTCGCCTTATCCTTGGATCCTGCCACGATCGTTGTCGGCAGTCCTCTTCCTACCTCTTCCGCATGGGAAGGTCCTGAAAGCACTGCCACATTTGCCTGTGGAATCTCTTCTTCTATGATCTCGGAAAGCGTCATCAGTGTGGTCTCCTCGATTCCCTTGGCCACGTTCACAATGATCTGTCCATCCTTTACATAAGGCTTCATTTTTGCAGAAGTACTTCTGGTGAAGGGCGATGGTACTGCAAGCACAAGCACATCCTTCCCCTTTATTGCTTCCTCCAGATTGGTTGTAAAAATCATATCCTCCGGCAGCTTCACTCCTGGAAGCTTATCCTTCTGCTCCCGTTCCTCCTTCAGCATCTGAATCTCATTTTCCAGTGCTGACCAGACAGTTACCTGATTTCCGTTTTTATACAAAAGCAGGGATAGCGCTGTTCCCCAGCTTCCTGCCCCTATGATTCCTACTTCAGCCATATCTCCGGTTCCTACCCTTTCTATGTAATAAACTATTTGATCGCTTCTTTATTCTTCTTTGTCAGATAAGTCTTTCTTTCCTCTCCCTTAAGAAGACGCTTAATATTCTCTCTATGCTTATAATAAGCCATGATCGTAAGAAACGCTGTGATGATATACATTTCATTCAGTATCCCCTGCGATGTATGGAACAGTCCCATCTGTCCGCTTACTACCATCTGGATCATAATACCTGCATATACAAGCAGTGATCCAAGGGAAACATAATGCGTCAGCAAAAATGCACCAAAAAACAGAACCACACCTACAGGAATAAAGGTCGGATGGAAGGAAAGTACCAGGCCTGCCGTTGCTGCGATTCCCTTACCTCCTTTAAAATGAAGATAAAAAGGGAAATTATGTCCAAGGATCGCTCCAGTTGCCGCATACAGCTTAAGCAGATACAGCTCCTCCGGATGTGCCTTGCCAAACAGGACACCACACAGTACAACCGCCAGAATGGTTTTTATTATGTCACCAAACAGAACAAGCAGCCCTGCCTTTGTGCCAAATACACGTAAGGTATTGGTGGTTCCTGCATTTCCGCTTCCATAGTTTCTGATGTCGATCCCATGCAGCTTTCCATATATAAAGGCTGTCTGGAACAGACCAAATACATAGCCGATCAAAATACAATACAGACGTTCCACTTTACTTGTTTTCCTTTCTTTCTCTTATAATGAATTTCAAAGGTGTCCCCTGGAAATCAAAGGCCTCCCTGATCTTATTTTCAATATATCTGGTATAAGAAAAATGCATCAGGTTCTTATCATTCACAAAAATAACAAAGGTAGGCGGCTTCACAGACGCCTGTGTAATATAGAAAAGCTTGAGTCTTCTTCCCTTGTCTGAAGGAGGCTGCTGCATGGCAACGGCTTCTGCCATGATCTCATTCAGTACACCGGTCGCAACTCTCATGGCATGATTCTCTGCGACCGTATCGATCAGGTCATACAGCTTCACCAGACGCTGCCCGCTCTTGGCAGAAATAAAGGTGATCTTGGCATAAGGCATAAAGGACAGTACCTCACGTATCCTGCTTTCATATTCTCTTACCGTCTTTTCTGTCTTCTCAATAGCATCCCACTTATTCACAGCAATGATCGTCGCCTTGCCTCTGTCGTGGGCAATTCCTGCGATCTTGGCATCCTGTTCAGTCACACCTTCGACCGCATCAATTACAAGTACAACGATATCTGCCCGCTCTACAGCGCTGACTGTACGCAGGATCATGAAATGCTCCAGCTCTTCCTTGATCTTGTTTTTCCGGCGCAGCCCCGCTGTATCAATAAACACATAATCCTTACCATTGTGGGTGACCGGTGTATCCACCGCATCTCTTGTCGTACCGGCAATGTCAGATACGATCAGTCTGTTCTCCCCAAGCAGTCTGTTGATCAGGGAAGATTTTCCTACATTTGGCTTTCCAACAATGGCCACACGTATCCTGTCATCCTCTTCCTCTTCTGTACTGTCCTCATCAAAATACTTGATAACCTCGTCCAGCATATCACCAATTCCCATCTGATTGGCTGCCGATATAGGAATCGGCTCCCCGATCCCAAGGTTATAGAATTCATAGACATCTGCCATATACTTTTCAAAATTATCTACTTTATTTACTACGAGCACCACTGGCTTGCGGGAACGACGCAGCATATCTGCCACCTTGGCATCTGAATCCACAAGCCCCTGCTTCACGTCAACCATAAACAGGATCACATCTGCCGTATTGATAGCAATCTCAGCCTGCTCTCTCATCTGGGACAGGATCACATCACTGCTGTCCGGTTCGATACCACCGGTATCGATCAGGGTAAAGGAACGGTCAAGCCAGCTGACATCGGCATAGATCCTGTCCCTTGTGATTCCCGGTGTATCTTTTACGATTGATATTCTCTGCCCTGCCAGCATATTGAACAGGGTCGATTTGCCCACATTAGGTCTGCCTACTACTGCCACAACAGGCTTTCCCTTTCTTTTACTCATGTAGTACCTCCATTATTTTATGCTCTGTCAAGCACTGCATTTACAAAATCACGTCCGCTTGATTTTATAATATCTACCTTCACTTGTAAAGCCTTTTCCATCTCTGTAACAGTTACGTCATCCAGGAACACCTCTTCGCCGCTCCTTAAGACATTCTGTGGCAGATACAGGGCTTCTCCCAGTTCCTTGCCGGTAAGCTGGGCGATCAGATCCTGTCCTGTCAGAAGTCCGGATACTGTGATCATCTCTCCGAAGAAATCATTTCTGATCTCATAGACATGGATCATAAGTCCGGGAACCATCTCCATCATACGTGCTGCCATATCACGGATAAAGGGATATGCCAGTCTGGCTGTTGCCATAGATATTTCCCTTAATGAAAAATCCAGGGTACCTGCACTGATCTTCTCCTGCAGTTCCTTCACTGCTTCTTCAAACTCATTAAGCAGAAGCCGCATCATGCCTACACCATTTTCAAGCTGCAGATAGCCGTCATAATTTTCTTCCTGTGGCAGTTCTTCTCCTGCCAGAATATACCATTCATCACTGGCATGGATAAAATGATTTCCATATTTCTGATAGCTCTCATTCTGGTAATGATGGATCGTAGAAAGTACCTCTCTGGCATCTTCCCTTGTGAATGGTTCCAATGGGAACAATCCGTCTCTGTATTTTGAAAGCCCGACCGGCACCACAGATACACTCTGCAGATTGGGAATATATCTCATCATCTCACGGATGCTGAATGCCAGTTCTTCTCCGTCGTTGACTCCCTTACACAGTACGATCTGACCATTCATCTCAATTCCTGCTTCATTTAATCTGTCAACCTTTTTAAGTGCTTCTCCGGCAAATCTGTTATTCAACATTTTACATCTCAGCTCTGGATTCATGGTCTGAAAGGAAATATTGATGGGTGAAAGGTGATACTGGATGATCCTGTCAAGGTCATGTTCAGACATATTCGTCAGAGTCACATAATTTCCCTGTAGAAAAGACAGCCGGGAATCATCATCCTTAAAATACAGGGTGTCCCGCATTCCCTTCGGCATCTGGTCAATGAAGCAGAAAATACATTTATTATGGCATGATCTGTATTCATCCATCAGACCATTATCAAATTCGATTCCAAGATCCTCGTCCTCTTCCTTGTCTACCTCCAGGATCCACTGCTCTCCGTCTGGTTTCTCTATTAATATTTCTATATAAGTATCTTCTGCATAAAACTGGTAATCAAAAATATCCTCGATCTCATGCCCGTTTATTGAGATCAGCCTGTCTCCCGGTGCCAGTTCAAATTCCTCTGCGATACTTCCCGGAAGGATCTTTTTGATCAAATGTCCCTTACTTTTGTTCATGTTATTTTACTCCGCTATCTCTTATTCTATTATAAATTTCTTGACGTGTCACTAGCAGAATGATATAAATTAAATGAAGTTTTATCATATTTTTTCACGCTGGAGGGTTATCATGCCTAATTTACATGAACTGGAAGCAGCCATTCCTGTTGCTCCCTTAAAGCTTATCGTGCTGGATTCTGCCGCCAGACTCGGCAATCAGATCAACAACTATCTTGTAGGTTTCCGCAGAGACATTAAGAATATTGCCAAAAATGATCCCGCCTTTGAAGGCTATGTATCCGACAATTACATTGTTGACTCCACCTGCTATCGTTTCGGTACCGGAGAAGCCAAGGCTGTCATCTCTGAATCCGTCAGAGGTAAAGATCTCTTTATTCTTGTTGATGTATGTAACCACAGTATTTCCTATACCATGAACGGCTATACCAATTACAAATCCCCCGATGACCATTATCAGGACTTAAAACGAGTGATCGCCGCTGTAAATGGCAAGGCACACCGTGTTAATGTCATCATGCCCTTCCTTTATGAAGGCAGGCAGCATAAGCGCAGCGGACGGGAATCCCTTGACTGTGCCTACGCCATCGAAGAACTCGCCAATATGGGTGTCAACAACTTCATTACCTTCGATGCACACGACCCCCGTGTGCAGAATGCAGAGCCCTTACGGGGCTTCGACAATATCACCCCTCCGGTTCAGTTCATGAAAGCTCTGCTTCGTGCCAAAGAAGATCTGATCATTGACAAGGATCATCTGATCGTCATCAGTCCAGATGAAGGGGCACTTGACAGAGCGGTTTACTTCGCCAATGTCCTTGGTGTCGATACCGGCATGTTCTACAAGCGCAGGGACTATTCCAAAATTGTCAATGGCAAGAACCCGATCGTTGCCCACGAATTTCTTGGTGACAATATTGACGGTAAGGATGTCATCATTATGGATGATATGATCTCTTCCGGAGGCAGCATGATCGATACCGCAAGACAGCTTAAGGAAATGAATGCAAACCGTGTTTTCATCTGTGCAACCTTTGGTCTGTTTACCGATGGGCTCGCAAAATTCGATGAAGCCTATGAAAAGTGCTATTTTGACAAGATTGTTACCACAAACCTTACCTACCAGCTTCCTGAACTAAAAGAAAGACCTTACTATGTAGAAGCTGATATGAGTAAGCTGATTGCCTCTATTGTTGACTTTATGAACCATGACTCATCCATGTCGAACGTTTATACATCCACAGAAAAGATCCATCAGATCCTGGATGCCTATAACCGCCGGGAAGATTTAAGTCAGCATCATCTGTAAAAATACTATAAAAACCAAGGACGGGTTCCTTTCGGAGTCCGTCCTTTTCTTTCGCTTCCAGTTATTGTTCTGTCTCCTTCTGCTCTTCCAGCTTCGGGAACTGCAGTATCACCTTGAACAGATCACCATCTACCTTCACATCCAGCTGTCCATTCATGGCAACCGTCAGATTCTTCGCAATGGAAAGTCCAAGTCCGCTTCCTTCTGTAGTCCTCGATTCATCTCCACGGATAAAGCGTTCTGTCAGTTCATCCCCACTGACAGATACCGGGTTTTCTGAAATGTTCTTAACAGCTACCTGTACCAGTGCTCCACTCTCACGGTTCTTATCTTCTACATCAATATAAACCCTTGTACCTGGCAGAGCGTACTTGATTACATTGCTAAACAGATTTTCAATGACTCTGAAGATCCTTCTGGAATCTGCCTCAATACAGGCGCTTCCATTTTCGGTACGGAGTACGGGGATCAGCCCTCTGCCTTCAAACTTCTCCGAAAATTCCCCGATCGACTGATGCAGCAGTTCGATCAGATCGATCCTTTCGAAGTGGAGTATAATATTTCCTGAAGAAATCTTGGAAGCCTCCACCAGATCATCTGTCAGCTGCTTGAGCCGCTGCGATTTGGCATCCAGAACAGCAATATATTCCTTCACCTTTTCATCTTCTATATTCTCACGCTTCAGCAGGTCAACATAATTGATGATCGAAGTCAGCGGTGTTTTGATATCATGGGATACATTAGTGATCAGATCCGCTTTCAGTCTTTCATCCTTCATGCTGATCGCTACTGCCTCCCGGATCCCGTCTCCAATATGGTTCACCTCCCTGGCAAGAACCAGATTGTCTCCGGTAAGCCCTTCCTCCGGAATCTGATAATTCATATCCCCTGCATTCATTTTTTTGATCCCTGTCAGGATCCTATCCCTGCCAACCGCTGCACGCAGCAGAGAAATAATCACCAAAATACCAATCAGGATAAGCATCAGTATGAGCACCACCGTCGTACCGGCAGTTGCCCTGTAGGCAATCAGTATGGAAATCAGTACTGCCATAAGGAGCACACCTGATGGGATCAGCACCCGTAGTGTTGTATTTGCATGCCCGTACAGATAGCTGCCTGCCCTTCGGCTTATCCTTACCAGCTCTGCAAGGAGACTGTCTTTCCACAGTGTTCCTGCCTTGATCCTCCTGATCAGGCTGAAATAAAAGAAGGAGAAACCACCGCTTACAAGCAGCGCATATAACAGGGCAAGACCGCAGGTCAGTGGCCTGCCTTCTGTAAATTCATCTGTCACTGTCTTAAGAAATCTGGTTCCCTGATATCCGAGGATCACAAGAAGCTCTCCTGTCACAATTGCCAATACCAGCATGATCTCTATAGGAATCTTATCCTCCCATTTCAGCAACACCTTCTTTTCTCCGTTTTCCAGCATGACTGCTTTTCCTTCTGCTGCAGTCAGTACCACCATAAGCAGGAGATATAATCCGCCAAGCAGTACAATCCAGATCAGATTCTGCCACAGATAAGGGGAATACTGGCTGTATGCGTTTTTCGCAGTCTGAAACGCGTCTGCCTCCTTATATCCGGTTTTCACGCCAACCAGGATCTGGGTATCATCCGGATAAGCATACGAATAGCCATTCAGCACATAACGCGGTGTCTTTTCCTGTACCTTGGTATTAGTAATAAAGGACATATTCTGTGGATCATAGATCAGATACCTGCTGCATTCCTCCTGAAGCTGTGCTGTCAGTGTATCCATGCTTTTATTCTTTATATTTTCATTGCTGTAGACAACAGTCTGATCGCCTGTGGTTCTGCGGACAAAGTAAACAAAATTGCTGTTGCCATTGTCATAATAATCCTGATAGGTCAGATATTCATTATAGTTGATCAGCAGATCCTCCGCGGCTGACTGTACATGATCCCGGAGAGCTGTATATTCCTCCCAGGAAGAAACGTAATCTTCAATATTCTTACCATCCACTGTATGATAGCGATTCTTCAGTATATTAACTGTCACATTATCCCGGATTGGATTCTCCGGGTCAGAAAGCACATTGCCGGATACATCTACCACTCTTACCTTCTGCTCCAGATCCGTATTCAGATAACTGCCACCATCCACATTTCCCTCTACATAAGTGACTTCTCTGGTACGGCTCAGAAACTGATCTGCTTCTTCCCCTGTCATATAGGTTTCTTCTGTTTCAAATCCATACTGTGCCCACTTCAGCAGATCCTCCAGATAATACCTTGCTGTAATATATTCTCCAGCGATTCCGGAATACCTGTTATCAAAGGCAGTTACATCAATGACCTTCTTCGGATCAAACTTCCCGTCAGTTTCCATCTGCGAACGGATCGCCCCATAGCAGATGATATCTGATATATCCCTGCCAAGAAGCTTATTGAATACCATGGAATCCTCAAACTCCGTATTGGTATCCCCCATATCAAAAAAGAAGGTTTCTGTATCTTTCCTGCCTTCCACCGTAACAAAGGAAGAAAGAAGCACCACCGTTGCAAGACAGGCTGCTCCTGCAAAACAGATATGCTGAAGAAGATGCAGCGTGCCTAAAGCACCCTTCTTTTTCTTTCTGACCTTTTTATCCTTTTTTTCTTCGTTTTCTTTTTTCATTTACACTCCCTCTTCTGCCGCAGGGGATCTACTGCTTTTCCACCTTATAGCCAACACCCCAGACTACCTTCAGATAACGTGGTTCCTTGGGATTGATCTCGATCTTCTCCCTGATATGCCGGATATGTACCGCAACCGTGTTGTCAGCACCGATTGCTTCTTCATTCCAGATATTTTCATAGATCTGATCAATGGAAAATACCCTTCCCTGATTTTTTACAAGAAGCAGCAGAATGTTATACTCGATCGGTGTCAGCTTCACCGGTTCTCCATCCACCGTTACTTCCTTGGTATCATCATTCATGCAAAGACCCCCAGCGACAAAGAGAGCATTATTCGTCACATTCAGGCTGCCAAGACTGGTATACCGTCTCAAATTGGACTTGACCCTTGCCACCAGCTCCAGCGGATTAAAGGGCTTAGTCACATAATCATCTGCCCCTACATTCAGCCCGAGGATCTTGTCAGTATCCTCTGACTTGGCTGAAAGGAAGATAACCGGCACACTGTTGGATTCCCGGATTTTAATGGTAGCTCTGATCCCATCCAGCTTTGGCATCATGATATCAATGATCACAAGCTGTACGCTTTCTGTTTTCAGTACCTCAAGGGCCTGCTCTCCGTCATAGGCCTTCAGCACACGATATCCTTCCTGGTTCAGATAAATTTCAATGGCATCCACAATCTCCCTGTCATCGTCGCAGACAAGAATATTCATCATCTTTTTCTCCTTCTGCCCCGCAGGGCTTTCTTTTGCTTCCTGTGTTTATAGTAAAACACAGGATTGTTAAGTATTATCAGGGAATTTCTTTAAGATTTTCTTAATTCCATAAAAGCAGCCAGATTCCCCCGTTTTCCATGGCTTGCCCGGTGTGAAAACAGATAATCCGGATTATGACAGGTACAGATATCAGTAATTTCCAGATGCTCTTTTAAGATCCCGGCATCCAGAAGTACCGTTTCATTCGCCTTCCAGAGATCAAGCTGGTATTTTCCTTCTCTTTTCCCCGGAAGAACAATTCCCTTCTGCTCCGGGAATTCCTTTAAGAAGGGTTCTGCCACATCAAAGCCAATCTCATAACAGTCTGCACAGATTGACGGGCCTATGGCAGCATACACATCCTCCGGTCTTGTTCCAAAAGCATTTTTCATGGCAAGCAGCGTCTTTTCCCCCATTCTTTCTACCGTGCCCCGCCAGCCGGAATGGGAAAGTCCGATTGCCTTATGTCTGACATCCACAAAAAACAGCGGCACGCAGTCAGCATAAAAGGTGGCAAGTAAAAGCCCAGGTGTATCCGTGATCAGTCCGTCCACATCCGTAAACTCTCTTTCCCTTGTGACACCCTTCCCAGCATCTTCCTCTGTTACCAGCCGTACATTTGTCGTATGAGTCTGATGGGAGCATACAATCCTGTCCGGTGTCTCATCGAAAATGGCTGCCACTCTCCTGAAATTTTCATCTACAGCTCCCGCTTCATCCCCTCTTGTATAACTGAGATTTAAGGATGAAAAAATGCCGGTACTGACACCGCCCATTCTTGTTGTAAACAGATGGTCTGCAATACCGGTTTTTGCAAGCTGCGGAAAACATAAATATTCCAGTTCACCATATTTTTTCTGCTGTAATATCTCCGCTTCCCCGATCCTTATAACCGGATAACAGGAAGCTGTTTCCTCTAATAACATAACCTATACCCTTTCCGGAATCCGGTCTTAATCTACCAGGCACATGCCCCTGTATAGGGGAATGCGTTCTGATACCAGCTGATTTCTTCTCCAAGTATAGCCACTACATCATACCTGACCTGGTATCTGAAAAAGTGGCGGTTCCTGCTTCGGTAAAAATCAGATGCCCTGCATATCTTTTTCTGTTTGGCTGCAGTTACTGCTTCCTCCGGAAGTCCCTTTCCTTTGCTCTTTCTGTATTTTACTTCCACAAATACAAGATATTCCCCGTGGATACCAACAAGGTCAATCTCTCCCTGTCTGCAGTAAAAATTCTTTTCAAGTATCTGAAATCCATGCTGTATCAGATAAGCTGCGGCTCTTTCCTCGTAAACCGCTCCCGTTTCTCTTTTGTTCAATCCTTCTCCTATCGTACCTTATCCATTTTTGCCTTGATCTTATCCATGGCATCCACAAAAACAAGGATCTCCGCTACCACCTCATAAAGTTCCGGCGGGATCATTTCTCCGATTTCCAGTCTTGACAGCGTTTCTGCAAGAGAATCATCCCTGTGTACCGGTACCTTGGACTCCTGTGCTCTCTCTATGATCCTTTCTGCCAGCATGCCTTTTCCGGACGCAATGACCTTCGGCGCTTCTTCTGCAGGGTCATAGGAGAGGGCAATGGCCTGTTTTACCTTTTCTTTCTTTTCTTTCATAGCCTGTCTCCTATGCTCTGGCATCAAAGGAGCTGCTGGATATCAGAACCTTTTCCTTCGATGATACCTTTTTATCCCTGTCCAGCATTTCATCTATTGGATGCTGTGCCTTGTCCTTTTGTTCAAAAGAAGCGTCCATGGAATATCCTCTCTTCATCAGTCTCTGGTTCAGTATATCAATATTGGCCGCCACCAGATCAAGTGCCTTTTCATCTGAAAGGCAGAATTTCGTTGATACATGGCTGTCTCTCAGGCTGACATGGATATCTATCTCACCAAGATGCTCCAGGTCAAGGTGCAGGAGTGCACTGACCTGCCCATCCTTCTTTGCAAGATTCTTTTTATTGGTATAAACATAGAGCTCCCCGGCAGCTTCCTGCCCGGACAGCTTCAGTGGAAGCTGTACATAGGTAAACATCTGGTTCAGCTGATTCATAAACTCTACATTAGAAGAAAGATTCTGAATTGACTGGGACAGTGCAGGATTTTCCTTTGCCATTCCCTGCAGTGCCTGATTCATCCGTGAAAGCTGACTGTCCAGTCTCTCATAGAGCTTTTCCACCTGACCATCCTCTCCAACCTCGTCCGGTGTCAGAAGGAATTTCTCTGTCAGACCCTTTTTCAGGTTTTCAAGGAACTCATTATCCTTAAGCAGCTCCAGGATACCATTCTTCTGTTCGGTTGACAGCCTGCCATCCTTCACCACCCTGCCAAGCTCTGTAAGAAGCTCCTTTGCCGGCAATTCCCCTTTCAGACAGGCATTTACCGTTTCTTCAGAAAATCCGGCTTTCTGCAGGACATCTGAAAGCGCCATTCCAAGGCCTTTCTCTCCTGCCTGTTCTGCCATTCCCGGCATAAACGGGAGCTTTTCCTTCCCTGCATTTTCTTCTGGAGCTTCTGTCATTACAGCATTTTTGAAGGTCTGAATGACATTGTCATCTCCTGCCATATTTTCCTCTGTCTGTACATTCTCTGTCCCGGAAGGCTCACCAAGGACTACTTTCAAAAAAGTAAATACATCCTCCGGATTATCTGAAGCAGCCAGAGAAGAAAGCTGCTCCGCCACCTCTCCCATCAGGATTTTTACCCCCTCTGTTACCTGACCTTCATAATTTTTGTAGGACTGAAGCTGCGTGATATTCTCTTCCGTCACCGGAAGCCCCATCCTGTTAAGCTGTACCAGTGTGGTAATATCCGCATCCATATGGGCATTCACAGTCCTGTACATGGAAGAAAGAGAATCCGGATCCAGCTTCATTCCTTCCTTCATCATGGCTTCCACCATCTTCATGGTTTCTTCATTTCTTGGAAGTCCTGCAAGCTCAAGTGCTTTCTCTGCTCCTGAACCGGATGTCATATTTTCAAAAAGAGGACTTAAGACCACCTTCATCCCACCGATGGATTTAATTCCAAAGGTCAGCTGCTGGCCTGCCTCCACATCCATGGCAAGTGAAAGCCTTGCCCGAAGGAGCTGGTTTTTCCCTATTGCAAGCAGGATATCCTGTCCATCTGCTTCTATGACCTCTCCTGTCACAGACTGCCCGGGCATCTTGCCCTCCATCTCCTTCATGCCGTTTCTCAGACCCTTTTCCAGCGTGGAAAAGGACATATCACGACTGTTCTCCTGTATCTGCTGATTTCCCTGTGTAAATAAAGAAGAAAGCCTCATAACGCCTCCTATAGAAAGTTCCTGATAAAGCTCCTCCGGTGGATTGGTGTCGGACCAAGTTCCCGGATGGCTGCAATATGCTCTGCGGATCCATAGCCCTTGTTGGCTGCAAAGCCATAGCCCGGATACGTCTTCTCATATTCAGTCATCAGCCTGTCTCTTGTCACCTTGGCAATAATGCTTGCTGCCGCTATGGAAATACTCTTGGCATCTCCCTTGATGATCGGTACCTGTCTGATCGTTACCTCAGGTATGGTAACCGCATCATTCAGAAGAAGATCCGGCACAGGATCAAGTTCTCCTATGGCCATACGCATAGCTTCATAGGTAGCCTGCAGAATATTGATCTCATCGATCCTCTCCGGCGTCACAAAGCCAAGTCCCGTACTGACCGCCTTTTCCATGATCACCTCATAGAGCTCTTCTCTCTTTTTTTCGGATAACTGCTTGGAATCATTTAGATATAAAATATCACAGTTCTTTGGCAGGATCACGGTCCCTGCTACCACAGGTCCTGCCAGTGGTCCTCTTCCCACCTCATCAATTCCACAGATATAAGAATAACTATCATATTCCTTTTCAAATCGTTTCATTGACTCAGTCCGTTTCAGTTCCTTTTCATAGGCATCTATCTGCTTTCTGGCCTGTTCTACCAGCTTTTTTACACCGCTTCTCTCATCTGTTTCATAAGTTCTGATAAACGTTTCGTGATCCTTTAAAAAATCAGGCAGCCCCGGTAAACTGGCTGCCTGTAATTGTTTCTTTATCTCTGCAATGCTTTCACTCATTTTCTGCTCCTTTACTGATGCCGGATCAGTCCTATCTGATCCAGCGGCCAGATCCGCATCCACGCTTTTCCTATGATCTCACTACGGTGGATATTCCCCACTACAGGATCCCGGCTGTCAGAACTGTTATTCCTGTTATCACCCATGACAAAATATTCATCTTTCCCAAGTGTGATCGGTTCATAAGCCCGGCCAGGATCAAGAATAACCTCTTTTCCATAGTGTTCCTCAAGCTCCTCACCGTCAATGAATATCGTACCATTCTCATCAATATAGACTGTCTCACCCGGAAGACCTATGATACGCTTGATATAATATGTCTTATCCTCATAGCGGAATGGAAATACTATAATATCGAATCTTTCCGGATCAGAAAACCTGTAGGAAATTTTATCTACGATCAGATTGTTCCCATCATGAAGTGTCGGCTCCATGGAAGCACCGCTGACCTTCGTCCGCTGTCCAACATAAGTAACTACCAGAAATGTAAGGACAAGAACGATCAGTAAATAAATACTGGTGCTGAGTATCTCTTTTAATGTATTGTTTTTCACTTCCACTCCTCCGGACTCTCCAGCGTGATCCTGCCAAGTCTGCCACCCCTGAAATCATCTACGATGATACGGGAAGTCCTTAGAAGATCCGGTTCCTCTCCCTTCAAAAAGCACTTTCTCTGAATACTGATCTCCTTTAACATGGCATAAGCATCCCCGGATTCCTCTGTTTCATATCGTTCACGGATCTTCCCCTGATAATACTTTTGCAGATAGATAAGGATAGCAGCTGCCAGCTCATCCGCATGAAGTATCTCATCATTGATGGAGCCAATCATGGCAAGCCTTTCACCTACCTGCTGATTTTCAAATCTTGGCCAGAGAATCCCCGGTGTGTCCAGAAGCTCCAGATTCTGATTCAGTCTGATCCACTGCTTTCCCTTGGTTACACCTGGCTTATTACCGGTTTTGGTACACCCCTTTCCGGCAAAAGCATTGATAAAGGTTGATTTCCCCACATTGGGAATACCGACCACCATAGCCCTGATAGGCCTGTTCTTAATACCTCTTCTTCTGTCTCTTTCGATCTTCTCCTTACATGCCTCCTGCACAAGTCCCTGTACAGCACGCACACCGGCTCCTGTCCTTGCGTTGATCTCAAGAACATGAAAGCCCTTTTTCTTAAAATATTCCGTCCATGCCGCATTTCCTGCAGGATCAGCAAGATCTGCCTTATTCAGCAGGATCACCCTTGCTTTATTACCTGCCAGAGAATCGATATCCGGATTCTTGCTGCTCATGGGAGTTCTGGCATCCACTAACTCGATCACAAGATCGATCAGCTTTATATTTTCCTGCATCATCCGGACAGCCTTCGTCATATGCCCCGGATACCACTGATAATTCATTAATTTACAAACCCTGTCCCTTCCTCATCACAGGAAAGATGGAACCATACTTTTCCTGCGATCGTATCCTTCTTTACTGCTCCGATATTACCGGATCTGCTGTCTTCACTCATATTCCGGTTGTCACCAAGAACAAAATATTCATCACTGCCAAGCTGTATCTCATTCCCGGCAATTCCATAATCTGCCATTTTATCATATTCATCCTCTGGAACTCTCTCTCCATTGATGTATACGTACCCGTCTATGATCTGTATGCTTTCCCCAGGCAATCCCACGATCCGTTTCAGATAATAATGGGAGTTCTGATTGCCGTTTGGCAGAAATGCTATCACATCTCCCCGCTTCGGTGATGTGATTTTATAAATAAAACGGTTAATCAGTACTTCCTGTCCATTATACAGGGCAGGTTCCATGGAAACTCCTACCATACTGATCTTCATGCCAACAGAAAATACCAGCACAAAAGCAAGAAAAACCGCCACTCCGCAATAAAACAGTGTGGAAAGGATCTCATGGATCGTAGATTTGTTAATTTTCTTTTCCTTTTCATAAAAGGTCAATCCCTTTTTCCTTGCCATGCCATTTTCCTCCCTGGCCATTACAGATTATTTTAACATACATCAAAAGATAAAGAAAGAGTAAAAAAAGACAGCCACCATGCAGCAGCTGTCTTTCTGAAAGCTCTTCTTATTTAACGATCTCTTTAACCTTTGCCTTCTTACCAACACGATCTCTTAAGTAGTTCAGCTTAGCTCTTCTTACTTTACCCTTACGGACAACTTCGATCTTCTCTACGTTAGGAGAATGTACAGGCCATGTCTTCTCTACGCCTACGCCATTGGAAGACTTTCTTACGGTGAAGGTCTCTCTTGCGCCAGTTCCCTGTCTCTTCAGGACAGTTCCTTCGAAGATCTGGATTCTTTCGTGGTTACCTTCTCTGATCTTACCGTGTACTCTTACGGTATCACCTACGTTGAATTCTGCTACTTCAGCCTTTAACTGAGCATCTTCAATGTTCTTAATGATTTCGTTCATATTTGCCTCCTTGAATCAACTGGATGTTCTTAATACCTTGGTAACAGAGGACCATCTCATTTTTGCAACGTTAATAATTTATCATATAACCCATATAAAAGCAAGTGTTTTTCACCATTTTTTCAAAAATGCTCCTCCGCAGCTTTTTTTCTGGCTTCCTTCTGAAGCTTTCTTCTGAGCCGTTCTTCCTTTTTTGCCTTTTTCACGAAATACTCCTGATGGGACTCTGCCCAGCTCTCATATAGCTCTGGTCTGACCTCTTTTGTTTTTGCAAGGGATTTTTCAAGCCGCCATTCTTCGACCTTTGCGTGATCTCCTGACAGCAGTACTTCAGGTACCCTTTCTCCTTCCCAGATCTCCGGTCTTGTATACTGTGGATATTCAAGGAGCCCATCATCAAAGCTCTCTGTCTGTGCAGATTCTTCATTTCCAAGAACACCAGGCACATTTCTGGCAATCGCATCCATCATTACCATAGCCGGCAGCTCTCCGCCAGTCAGCACATAATCACCAATAGAAACGTAATCTGTCACTATCCTTTGAAGGACTCTTTCATCGATCCCTTCATAATGTCCACATAGAAAGATCAGATCCTCTTCTCTGGCAAGCTCTCTTGCCAGCTGCTGGGAGAAAACCTGTCCTGTAGGGGTTAAATAGATGACTCTGACTTTTTCCTCTCCTGCAGTTTTCTTTCTTGTCTGTATCCCTTCTATTACCGCCTGGCAGGCATCATAAACAGGCTGTGCCTGCATCAGCATACCGGCACCGCCTCCGTACGGATAATCATCTACTTTTTTATGTCTGCTCTTTGTATAATCCCGGATATTTACTGCTTCCAGAGATAATATTCCCTTTTCAGCGGCTCGTCCGAGGATACTGGTTGTAAATCCGTCACGGATCATATCCGGAAATAATGTCAGTACATGAAAAAACATAGCTGCCTCACTTTTCTGAAAGAAGTCCATCTAACAGATGTACCTTCATAAAGCCCTGTTCCACATCTACCTGTAAAATACAGTCTTTGATCGCCGGGATCAGCACTTCTTTTCCTGTATTCTGATCTGTTACAATATAGACATCATTGGCACCGGTTTCCAGTACATCCTTCAATGTCCCCTGAAAGGATCCGTCCTCATTCTCTACAAAAAGGCCGATGAGATCAGCAATAAAATACTCATCCTTTTTCAGCTTGACCGCATTCTCTCTCGTTACATAGAGACTTTTTCCCCGGTATCTTTCGATATCGTTGATATTGTCAATCCCCTTAAATTTCAGGATCACAAACTGTTTGAAGAATTTCACTCCCTCTATGGTAAGGGGAAGCGTCTCCTTACCGGTATCCAGCAGCACTTCCTTCAGCTTTTTAAATCTATTCACATCATCTGTTGTCGGAAATACTTTCACTTCTCCACGGATTCCGTGAGTGGAGGAAATAATGCCGACCTGCAGAATATTTTCCATCATGTCTCCTATCCTTTATAAAAAAGGGAGTCCTATGCGGGCTCCCCTTCTCATACACATTAGACGATTTCCACGTCAACCTTCTTGTTTTCCTTAGATGATGCAGCTTTCACAACAGAACGGATAGCCTTTGCGATCCTTCCCTGCTTACCGATCACCTTTCCCATATCAGCTGCAGCTACGTGAAGCTCAAGTGTAACATGCTTACCCTCTTCCTTCTCTGTCACTGTAACCTCTTCCGGATGTTCAACAAGCGCTTTTGCAATTACTTCAACTAATTCTTTCATAGTCTACCTCCAAAGGCCGCCAACAATTCCTACTTTTCAATACCTGCCTGCTTGAAAATTCTGCTGACAACTTCTGTAGGCTGTGCTCCGTTTGCAAGCCACTTCTTTGCAAGCTCCTCATTTACCTTGAAGGTACTGGGGTCTGTGTTAGGATCATAAGTACCGATCTCCTCGATACATCTTCCGTCTCTGGGGGATCTGGAGTCTGCTACTACGATTCTATAAAAAGGAGCTTTCTTCTGACCCATTCTTCTTAATCTGATTTTTACTGCCATGTTTTTCACCTCCGAAAAATTTTGTTTATATTTGAATTGAAATTCAAAACACTGTCATATCCCTAAAAAGGGAATCTCATGCCGCCGAAACCGCCACGGCCACGCTTGCCGCCCATAAGTCCCGGCATCTGCTTCATCATCTTCTGAGACTGCTCAAACTGTTTGATGAATCTGTTTACTACCGCAATATCAACGCCTGCTCCTCTGGCGATCCTGTGCTTTCTGCTCGGATTCAAAAGCTTCGGGTTCTTTCTCTCTGCAGGAGTCATGCTGAAAATAATGGCCTCTGTCCTGGCAAGCTGCTTTTCGTCGATCATGGATTCCAGATCCATGCCCTTACCACCTGTGCCGGGAAGCATCTTCAGGATACTGGCAAGACCACCCATATTCCGCATCTGCTTCATGCTCTCCAGATAATCATCGAAATCAAACTTTCCCTTCTTCATACGGGAAGCCATTTCTTTCTCTTTATTCTCATCAATGGAGATATTTTCCTGTGCTTTCTCGATCAGGGAAAGTACATCTCCCATGCCGAGAATCCTTGAGGCCATACGATCCGGATAAAACTGCTCCAGATCAGAAAGCTTCTCTCCCATACCAACGTACAGGATCGGCTTACCAGTCACTGCTTTGACGGACAGTGCCGCACCACCTCTGGTATCACCATCCATCTTGGAAAGGATGACACCGTCGATTCCTATCTGATCGTTAAAGGCCTTGGCTACCGTAACGGCATCCTGACCTGTCATGGCATCTACAACAAGCAGCGTCTGATGGACTTCAACTGCCTTCTTGATCTCCTGAAGTTCTTCCATCATCTCTTCATCTACATGAAGACGTCCGGCCGTATCAAGGATCACTACGTTATTTCCATTCTTCTTCGCATGCTCAATAGCAGCCTTTGCGATATTGGCAGGCTTCTGATTTTCTCCCATGGAGAAAACCTCTACCTTCTGCTTCTCACCATTGATCTGCAGCTGTTTGATTGCCGCCGGCCTGTACACATCACAGGCTGCAAGGAGTGGGGTTTTTCCCTTCAGCTTCAGCTTACCGGCAATCTTGGCCGTAGTAGTTGTTTTACCTGCACCCTGCAGACCGCACATCATGATCACGGTGATAGCCTTTCCTGGCTGGAATGCGATCTCTGTGGTTTCCGATCCCATCAGTGCTACCATTTCTTCATTTACGATCTTGATCACCATCTGTCCGGGATTCAGACCGTTCATCACATCTGCGCCGATGGCTCTTTCTTCTACCGCCTTGATAAACTGCTTTACTACCTTGAAATTAACATCCGCTTCTAACAGAGCAAGCTTGACTTCCTTCAATGCCGCCTTGACGTCATCCTCTGTAAGCCTTCCCTTACTGCGAAGGTTCTTAAATACATTCTGGAGTTTATCTGTTAAACTTTCAAATGCCATTCCTAAAGCTCCTTTAAGATTTCACAGCACAGGCTGTTTACTCTGCCAAGAATTTCTTCCTTTGTCAGTTCGGTATTTTCTGACAGATGCTTCATCTCATCTACCCCGCTTCTGATCTTCAGGAAACGCTCAACAAGATGCAGCTTATTTTCATACTCTGTAAGCATATGATTGCACCGTCTCACCATATCATGGACTCCCTGCCTGGAAATTCCATTTTCCTGTGCGATCTCACTTAAGGAAAGATCATTGTACACCACATCCTCATATATTTTTTTCTGATGCTCTGTCAGAAGCTCTCCATAAAAATCATACAAAAGCCCCTGTTCAACAATTCTTTCCATGCAATCACCTTTGCTAGAATACAACAAAAAAATCACACTGTCAAGCATTTTTACTTGACAATATGATTTTATTTTTCATCTCACTTCTCAGAATGCCGATGGCTGCTTCCCAAGTATTTTTTTGCAGGCTCTGTGAAAAGTGGAATAATCATGAAATCCACTTTCAAGACATGCCGTCGTAGCCGGAACACCTGCCTGTATCATTTCCTTTGCGAGCAAGATCCTTTTCTCCAGAATATACTGGTGCATGGAATATCCGGTTTCTTCTTTGAATTTACGCATCATGTGATATTTACTGATATAAAACTGTTCTGCAAGTTTATCAATGGACAGCGGTGCCTTCAGATGCCCGTTGATATAATGAAGGATCTCCACAGTCTTATGATCATAGGTTGCCATCTTATGAAAAACATCCGGATTATCCATGCAGCATCTGGCGAGTTCGATCAATAATTTCATAAGAAGCAGTCTTTCATAAGTATTGTATGCATACTCCTTATTTTCTTCTGCAGCTTCAATCAGCCTGCTGTTTTCAAATATCCTGCTGCTGTCACCGGGCGATAACCGTATCACACAGCTTCCTTCTCTGTCTGCCAGCGCAAAACACTGTTTCAGATCACAGTCTTCTGACGAATACTCCTTTAAAAACTGCTCTGAAATATAAAAATTATAACGTTCATAGGGTACATCCGTTCCTATAAAAGGCTTATGGATCTGCCCCTTTCCAACAAGCAGGATATCATAGGGCTTCAGCTGATACGCTTTTCCTTCAATATGATACTCCACATTCCCCTCCTGGAACCAGATCAGTTTGTAAAAATCATGATAGTGATATGGATAATCGATCGGTTTCTTATCCTTTAAATGAAACAGCCTGAAATCCTCCAGCAGATATCCTGTTTTTATGGTCTCTGCTTCCTGTAAAAGTTCTTTCATCCTTTTACTCCTGCTCATCTCCAAAATCTGTCATACAGACATTCAGATCCACATCTCCCTTGATCCCGCTGATGCTGCCCTTTGAACTGTATTGCCAGACATCAAATTCGTAAGGGAAATATACCGGTGTATTGTAGTATGCAAACCATTTATGATATTCCTCAAGCTGGGACATATCCAGCATGATCAGGAATGTTTTCAGGTTTCCATAGATCATTGGTGTATAACCGGCCTTTTTGATCGTTTCACAGAAAGCAATACAATTCTTTGTATACTGTTCCTTCGTAAGATCCTCAGTTCTTGCATTCTTGCTTGTCACTTCCTCCAGATCATATACTACCGGATAAGTAACATCATATGGCTCCAGCAGATCCAGTACAAACTCTGCTTCCTCTACTGCTTCTTCCTCTGTGATCGCCTGGGTAAAGAAGTATGCTCCTACCTGAATATCATTGTCAAGCGCCCCTTCCATATTCTCCTTAAATCGTTCGTCGGCCATCATGCGCCCTTCTGTACTGCCCCTGACACCAGCCCTTATAAAAGCGTAGCTGACACCATCATCTGCCACCTTTTTCCAGTCAATGGATTCCTGGAATCTGGAAACATCAATCCCTTTCTTTGAAAGTACCACATCAGTATCATCCACATATTCGATCTGCCCGTTTTCAAGCTGTTTGAAATTATCATAAACATAGCTGTGTTTCTTCAGCTTCTCGTCAATCGGGAAAAAGTGATAGCTGCCATCTGCATAAACAACTACATCCTCAGGAAAAAAATCTCTGAGGACAGCGGCTGTATTGGAGCCGCCATCCATTCTGCTTTTCAGCTCAGACAGGATCTCATTTTCTCCCGCTTCCTGTGCATCTGCTCTTGCTTCTTCCAGGTAGGAATCAAGATCTGCCTGAGTATAAATATAATGCTCAGATTCCTCTTCAAAGCTCTTAAGCTGTGCCATTGCTTCTTCACTCTGGCTCTTCAGGTCATAATTCTTCAGTACGAGCACAATACATGCGGTCAGTGCGGAAAGTGTGATCAGACACATGACGATATTGGTGATCATACTCCTTCTCTGCTGTTTTCTTCTTCTACGTACTCTATTGTTGTTATCCATACCGGTATTCCTGTTATCCTTTATCTTTTTGCTCTATTCTATCACATTAATCAGAAACGAAAAACCCCCTGTATTTTTCGCAGCTATCTTCCTTTGTCAGCAAAAAAGCTTTTATAGCCTTCTCCGTAAATTTCAGATGCGTTGGTAATGATCATAAACGCTCCCTGGTCGTCATTTTCCACCACTTCTTCTACCCGTGGTGCAATCTGCTTCTTTACCACACACATGATCACTTTTTTCTCCGTATTGTGATAGGCACCACTTCCATTCAGAAAGGTTACGCCGATATCCACATCTTCCAGCAGCTTTTCAGCGATTCCTTCTGCTTTATCGCTGATGATATAGATCAGTCTCGCTTCATCACCTCCGTACAGTACGAAATCCAACGCGGCTGACGTAGCTACCGAGGATAAGATTCCATAAAGCACTGCATTAAAATTACCAAATACGATCCCAGACATTCCAATGATCGCAGCATCGAGCATCAGCATCAATGTCCCAGTTTTCATATGTGGGATCCTGATCTTCAGACATTTGATCACAATGTCTGCCCCTCCTGTTGTTCCTCCATTTCTCATTACGAGGCCTATTCCCACGCCGATCAGCGCTCCGCCGAATACCGCACCGAGAAGGGGATCATAGGTAACTGGTGTCATCAGATGGAACAGATCTGTAAAAAGGGAAACCACAAGAATGGAATACAGGGTAGAAACTGTAAACTTCCATCCAAACTTCCGGATTCCAAGCAGAATGACCGGAATATTTAAGATCAGATACAGCATACCGGTACTCACCGGGATCAGCCGGTTGATCATGATGGCAAGTCCTGTAAAGCCACCCGGTGCCAGATCATTAGGATCTACAAACAACGCAACGCCTATGCCAAAAATACCACAGGCAATTGTAAGCATAGTGTACTTTTTTATATATCTGATTCCCTTTTTCTTCACCTAAGACCTCCTGTTCCGTGCGGTGCATCCTCTTTCTGCTTCCCCTCACATCTTCCACTCACAAAAAAGCCATATACTACCTATAGTATACGGCTTTTCCTGGAAATTTAAAGACAGTTACTAAATATTTGTACGAACCAGTCTCGGTTTGTAGTTTTCATCTTCCAATGCCTTAATAATCTGGGCTTTATGCTCCGATCCGAAGGCTTCCAGCGTGATCCGAAGCTCTACCGCAGCACTTCTGTTAATGGATATAAACTGGTTATGCTCCAGCTTGATCACATTACCGTTCTGCTTTGCGATCACATCTGCCACTCTGGACAGTTCACCTGGCTTATCTGGCAGAAGCACAGATACGGTAAAGATTCTGTCACGCAGGATCAGTCCCTGCTGTACAACAGAAGACATCGTGATCACATCCATATTGCCTCCGCTTAAGATAGAAACGATTTTTCTGCCCTTTACATCCAGATGCTTCAATGCTGCTACTGTAAGAAGTCCCGAATTTTCTACCACCATCTTGTGATTTTCAACCATATCAAGGAAAGCAACTACCAGCTCTTCGTCCTCAACAGTAATGATATTATCCAGATTTTTTACAAGATATGGGAAAATCTTACTTCCAGGTGTCTTAACTGCTGTACCATCCGCGATCGTGCTTACTTTCGGCAGTGTCACTACCTTTCCTGCCTTTAAAGATTCCTGCAGACAGTTTGCTCCTGCGGGTTCCACACCGATCACCTGGATCTTCGGATTCAGGAGCTTTGCCAGTGTAGAAACACCGGTAGCCAGCCCTCCACCTCCAATGGGCACCAAAATATAATCCACAAGAGGCAGTTCCTTGAAGATCTCCATGGCAATTGTTCCCTGACCGGTCGCAACTACAGGATCATCAAATGGATGGATAAAGGTATAACCATGCTCCTTTGCAAGCTCATAGGCATGCTCACAGGCTTCATCATAAACATCTCCGTAAAGAACAACCTCAGCACCATAGCTCTTGGTTCTGTTGACTTTGATAAGAGGCGTTGTCGTAGGCATAACGATTACCGCCTTTACTCCATAGCACTTTGCCGCATAGGCAACACCCTGTGCATGGTTTCCTGCGGAGGCTGTGATCAGTCCCTTTTCCCGTTCCTCCTTGGTCAGGGTACTCAGCTTATAGTAAGCACCCCTGAGCTTATAGGCACCTGTAAACTGCATGTTTTCCGGTTTCAGATATACCTTATTCCCGGTCTGTGCACTGTAAAAATCACTGTAAACCAGCTTGGTCTCCTGGGTAACCTGCTTAACAACCTCTGAAGCCTCTTCGAATTTTTCAAGAGTCAGCATCTTATTCTCCATCTTCGTTTCCTCCTGTCATCTCTTCTGCCAGATCCTCTTCCTTCACATCAAACAGTGCATTTACAAACTGCTCCGGATCAAATTTCTGAAGATCTTCTATATGTTCTCCAACGCCAATATATTTCACCGGTATGTTAAGCTCTGACTGAATGGCTACAGCAATACCTCCCTTGGCCGTTCCATCCATCTTTGTCAGGATGATACCTGTCAGGTCTGCTACCTGCCCAAACTCCCTCGCCTGATTTAAAGCATTCTGTCCGGTTGTTCCATCAAGGACTACCAGATTCTCCCTGTGGGCATCCGGAAACTCTCTTTCTATGATCCGGTTGATCTTCTTCAGCTCTTCCATCAGGTTCTTCTTATTATGAAGTCTTCCAGCTGTATCACAGAGAAGCACGTCTACTCCTCTGGCCTTTGCTGCATTCACTGCATCATATACTACACTTGCAGGATCTGCTCCCTCTTTGCCGCCAATCATTGGAACACCGGCCCGGTTAGCCCATGTCAGAAGCTGCTCTCCGGCAGCTGCACGGTAAGTATCCGCTGCAGCGATCAGGACGTTTTTGCCCTGATCCTTCAGGATCCCTGCCAGCTTACCGACAGAAGTCGTCTTACCAACACCATTTACACCGATCACAAGTACTACTGACTGTTCATTTTCAAAATCATATGCTGTTTCCCCGACCTGCATCTGCTCCCTGATACTTTCGATCAGAAGCTCCTTACAGGCAGCCGGTTCCTTTATATGCTTTTCCTTTACCTGTTCCCGCAGCCGCTCCAGGATCTTTTCGGTAGCATTCACACCGATATCTCCCATGATCAGGATCTCTTCCAATTCCTCATAAAAGTCTTCATCAATAGTAGAGAATCCGCCAAATACAGCATCTATACTACTGACAATATTATTTCTCGTCTTGGTCAGACCTTCTTTTAATCTGCTGAAAAAACCTGCCATTAGTCATCTAACTCCTTGTCAATCAGATTTACACTTACCAGAGTAGAAACACCCTTCTCCTGCATGGTAATACCATACAGCCTGTCTACCTGCTCCATAGTTCCACGTCTATGCGTAATAACAATAAACTGGGTATGTCTGGTAAGCTTATGTAAATATTTTGCAAATCTGGATACATTACTTTCATCCAGTGCTGCCTCAATTTCATCCAGAAGACAGAACGGAGAAGGCTTCAGGTTCTGGATGGCAAATAGCAGAGCGATTGCTGTCAGCGCCTTCTCTCCACCGGAAAGCTGCATCATATTCTGCAGCTTTTTTCCCGGAGGCTGTGCAATGATCCGGATACCTGCTTCCAGGATGTCTTCATCCTCCATCAGCTCCAGTGTACCCTTACCGCCGCCAAACATTTCCTTGAATACCTTGTCAAACTCCCGGCTGATCTCACCGAACTTTTCATGGAACTGTTTTCTCATAGCTGTATCAAGCTCCGTAATGATACCCTCCAGCGTTTTCTCCGCTTCGATCAGATCATCATGCTGGGTCTTTAAGAAGCTGTAACGCTCCATCAGATTCTTATAATCTTCAATCGCATTGACATTGACATCACCAAGCTTTTTGATCTGATCCTTTAAACTGGAAATATCCCGTTTCATGGCAGGCAGATCATTCAGCTCCTCATTTCTCATGCCTGCTGCATCAGAAAGCGTGATCTCATACTCATCCCACATATAATTGATCTGGGATTCTGTCATATCCTGCAGCTTTTCTCTTTGGGCATTCAGACGGTAAACTTCCTTGTCAAGTCCTGTCATCTTTTCAGAAAGTGCTTCTCTATCTTTAAAGAAATTCTTCTGTTTTGCAGAAAGCTCTTCTTTCTTTGTAATATCTTCCTGCAGCTGTTTCTCAGTATCGCTCTGTGATGTATGGGAAGCCTGTATGGTTTCTTCAATCTGCCGGATATTATTTTCCTTCTGCTCGATGTCTCCCGTATTGCCAAGAAGCCCTTCCTCGATCTCTGAAAGCTCCGATTTCGAACGTTCCAATTCAGTATTGATACGGTCTACATTCTGCTGATGGAAGCCCTGTTGCTGGAGCATCTTTTCTACTTCTACTTCCAGTGCATTCACACCTGCGAGGTTTTCTGACTCTTCACTCCTCTTTTCATCCAGAAGCACTTGACATTCTCTGATCTTCCCTTCCGTCTGCTTTTCCAGAGTTTCTGAATCCTGCAGCTCCCTGCTGATCTCTTCCTTGCTCAGGCGGATTTCCTGGATCTGGCTTTCAATCTCCCTCTCTTCGTTTTTCAGTTCGAGTGAGCTTTCCGAAGCCTCTTCCTTCCGCTCCTTTGCTTTAATTACATTAAGACGGGCCGTATTCTGCTCGATAAACTTTTTCTGCAGGGAAGCCTTGTCCTCCTCCAGGCTTAACCGGAGCTTATTTCTTTCTGCTTTGGTATCTTCAATCTCCTGAAGCAGGGTATCCACCTCTTTCAGGTATTTTCTGACACTGGCTTCCATCTCCTCCATCTCTCTTCTTCTTCCGAGGAGATTACTGTTGTTTTTAAATGCACCACCACTGATAGCACCACCTGGAACGAGCAGTTCTCCTTCCAGTGTGACCATGCGGATCCCATAATCAAACTTTCGTGCGATCCTGACGGCATTATCCACCTGATCTACAACAACGATCCTTCCCAGCATGGCCTTTGCCACATTACGGTATTTCTCATCGACATGTACCAGTTCATCTGCCATGCCTAGCACACCCTTTTCCTTCAGGGACTCCGGATTCTTGAACTCCTGCGGATGGGTAATACTGGTAAGAGGAAGGAAGGTCGCCCTTCCGGCCTTCGTCTGTTTCAGATAACCAATCATACGCTTGGCGGTTTCTTCATCATCTGTAACAATATTCTGGATATTACCGCCAAGTGCTGTTTCAATGGCTGTCTCGTACTTTTTATCTACTTTAATGATATCCGCAACAACACCGACAATACCCTTTTCCTGCTCCTTGCGTTCCATGACCTTCTTGACACTTCCACCATAGCCCTCATAGCGTTCTGTCAGGTTCGAAAGTGCCTCCAGTCTGGATTTTTCCTGATGATAGCTTACCTGAGTATCCCTGAGCTTTTTGTCCTTGTCAGCCAGTGTTTCCCGAAGAAGTGTCAGCTTCTCTTCCTTGGACTCCACAGCATCATTTAAAGTACGGATCTCTTCATTGATCTTCTCAAACTCATCATTTAATGCTTTCAGAGTCTCTTCCTGCTGTGCTTCGTCTGACTTCATACGAAGGATTCTTGATGTCAGCTCTGCTTTCCGGATATTTACCTGCTCTGTCATAGTATCATACCGGCCAAGCTTGGATTTGATTGTTGCTCTGGCATTCAGAGCCTCGATGATCGCATTCTTACCGCCTTCGATCTGATTATTCAGTTCTTCAATACAGCTCTGAACTGCTGTCAGGGCAGCTTTCGCCTCATCCCGTTTTTTTTCGATCTCAGCAACCTGTTCATCAATCTGTCCCTTGTCAGAAAGTATGCCTTCCTTATCCTGGTTCTTTGCTGCAATCTCATTTAAAACAGCTTCCCTGCGCTGTTTCAAATGCTCTTCATTATTTCTGGCAGAATGAATCTGCTCCTTCAGGACATTGATCTCACCTTCCAGCTTTCCTCGAAGCATACTGGTATCCGTAAGTACTGATCTGTTCTTCTCAATGGTCTCATCAAGAAGTGTGATCTGTCCTTCTATTTTTTCATATTCTTCTTTGATATTTTCATACTGCTTAGAAGTATTCTCCAGATCTTCACTGGCAATATCATATTTTTCCTGTGCACCTTTTAACTGCTCCTGCAGTCTCTGATTCTCAAGAAGGAACATGTTTACGTCCAGTGTTTTCAGTTCTTCCTTCTTTTTCAGATAGATCTTTGCTGTTTCCGACTGTTTTTCCAGCGGTCCGATCTGCTTCTCCAGTTCGGATAATATATCATTCACACGCACCAGATTCTGCTGTTCATCCTCCAGTTTCTTCTGGGCTGCCAGTTTTCTTCTTTTAAATTTGACGATACCGGCTGCCTCATCAAACAGCTCACGTCTCTCTTCCGGTTTACCGCTCAGGATCTTATCAATCTGTCCCTGCCCGATAATGGAATATCCTTCCTTACCGATACCGGTATCATAAAAGAGTTCATTCACATCCTTCAGACGGCAGGGTGTACCGTTCAGAAGGTACTCGCTTTCACCAGACCTGTAAATTCTTCTTGCCACAGTTACTTCATTATAATCAATAGCAAGCTGATGATCGGAATTGTCCAGTGTGATTGCCACATATGCATACCCAAGTGGCTTTCTCAGTTCTGTACCTGAAAAAATAACATCCTGCATGGATGCTCCACGCAGCTGTTTGATCCTCTGTTCACCAAGTACCCAGCGCACAGCATCTGCAACATTACTCTTACCACTTCCGTTCGGTCCTACAATACCAGTAATTCCATTGTGAAACTGAAATACGATTTTGTTGGCAAAGGACTTAAATCCATGAATTTCAATACTTTTCAGATACATAAAACTACTGTTTCCCCCACTTAAGCAAAACGGCATAGGCTGCCTGCTGTTCTGCTGATTTTTTAGTTCTTCCAGTTCCGCTGCCCACTGTTTCATCGCCGATAACAGCTTCTACGGTAAACAGCTTGTCATGATCCGGACCGCTTTCCTCCACCAGTACATAATGGAGTTCCCTTCCATCCTTCTGCACTCTCTCCTGCAATATTGTCTTGCTATCATAAAAGAGCTTCTTGTTTTCCAGATCAGAAAGAATATACTTCAGGATAAATTTTTCTGCTTCTTCAAAACCACCATCCAGATAAACAGCCCCAATCACTGCTTCCATGACATCTGAAGTGATGGAATCCCTTTCTCTTCCTCCGGTAGCCTCTTCCCCCTTACCAAGAAGAATATACTTTCCAAGCTCAATATCTCTGGCACAGAAAGCCAGTGCAGGTTCGCAGACCATAGAGGATCTCAGTTTCGTCAGCTGTCCTTCTGCCATTTCCGGATGTTGCTGATAAAAGAACTTGCTGGAAGCCAGTTCCAGTACAGCATCTCCAAGGAACTCAAGCCTCTCGTAATTTTTCTGCTTGTTGACCTTCTGTTCATTTGAAAAAGAACTGTGTGTCAGTGCCTGCTTCAAAAGAGCCTTGTCTTTGAAATGATACCCTATTCTCTCTTCTAATTCTTTACTGTTTTGTGAAAGCATATTTTTACCTGTCTTTATCTGATATATAAAAAGCCCTTTATACAAAGGGCTTTTCAAACTTCTCATAAGCCGTTTTAATTTCTCGGCGCTTTACTGATTTACTGCATTTTTGATCAGATTAACTGCTTCTTCTACAGTAGTAATCTTCTCTGCTTCTTCTGCCGGAATCTCGATGTCAAATACTTCCTCAAGACCCATGATAATCTGAAATACGTCAAGTGAATCTGCTCCCAGATCATCCACAAATGTACTCTCCATAGTGATTTCTTCCGGGTCGACATTAAGAACGTCGGCAATTACCTTTTTTAACTTTTCAAATTCCATTTCCTACTGATTCCTTTCCTAGCTTTCTTCCATAGTAATTTTTTCTTTTATTTTTTCATTAATATTCTGTTCTTTAAATGTAATACATTGTAAAACAGAATTCTTAATTTCGACTGCTTTGCTGCTTCCATGTGTCTTAACCACAAGACCATTGAGTCCAAGCATCGGTGCACCGCCATACTGCTCAAGATCAAATGCCTTCAGTGTATTCTTCAAAGCCGGCTTTACCAGCAATGCACCGATCTTACTTCTGAGTGAGGTCATCATGCCTTCTTTGACCTTTTTGATCAGAACGCCGCCAACGCCTTCATACATCTTGAGGATCACATTTCCAACAAAGGCCTCACATACAATAACATCTGCCTTGCCCTCTGGAATATCTCTCGCTTCTATATTTCCTACAAAATTAATATCAGGACAGTTCTTCAAGAGTGGATAGGTCTCCTTCACAAGTGCATTTCCCTTATCTTCCTCAGCTCCGATATTAACGATCGCTACCTTCGGGTTCTTTACTCCCATGACATATTCCATATAGACAGATCCCATCTTGGCAAACTGGATCAAATGGGAAGCTCTGGCATCTACATTCGCCCCACAGTCAATCAGAAGGGAGCATCCCTTTGCTGTCGGGATAAGCGGTGCCAGCGGAGGTCTCTCTACACCCTTGATCCTGCCTACGATCACCTGACCGCCTACCAGTGTGGCTCCGGTACTGCCCGCCGATACATAAGCATCGCAGGTACCATCCTTCACCAGATACAGGGCTTTCACAAGGGAAGAATCTTTCTTCTTACGGATAGCCATAACAGGAGGCTCTGCTGTTTCGATTATCTCAGCTGCATTCACCACCTCTACCTGTTCTTCAGGATAAGTATATTTCGTCAGCTCCGCTTTTACTACTTCTTCCTGTCCAACAAGAAAAACCTTAACACGGTGATCTTCATTCACAGCTTCGATCGCGCCTTTGACGATCTCAACCGGTGCATTATCACCACCCATGGCGTCTACTGCTACTTTAACAAATTCTGCCATATTACACCTCCGTATTTCATACCCATTTAACTATACTAGACCATATTGCAAAAATCAAGGACAAATTGTGCGAAAAAATAAGGGTTAAGCTAATCTGCCCAACCCTTAATTCTCTGTCATTCATTTCGAAAAGCAACCTCTGACTGCTTTTCTGCTTTCTGGAATTAGTCTACACTGATGATCTCTTTTTTGTTATAGGAGCCGCACTTCTTGCATACTCTATGAGGCATCATCAGGGCGCCGCATTTGCTGCACTTTACTAATGTAGGAGCACTCATTTTCCAGTTTGCTCTTCTCTTATCTCTTCTTGCTTTGGAAGATTTATTCTTAGGACAAATAGACATCGTTACACCTCCTTATTCGCGTTAAAGATATCTTTAATTGCTGCCATTCGCGGATCCGGGACAAATCTGTCACATCCACATTCCCCTTCATTCAGGTCGTGTCCGCAAACAGAGCAAATTCCTTTGCAGTCATCCTTACATAATACCTTGACTGGCATATGAATTAAGATTTCGTTGCTTATGAGAGCATCTGTATCCAGTTCATAGCCAGATACAAAATTCTGTTCTTCATCAGATGTATCATCTGATGCTTCCTCTGTGGCACCTTTCTCCTGATCAGGAGATGTAACCTGATGTGCAAAATCCGCAGATACGGAAACCTTTACATCCTTCAGACATCTGTCACAGGGAATGATCATCAAAGCAGTAACACTGCCCTCCACCAGAACAGTTCCTGTCCCGATATTCGACAGCTTCATGTCTGCCACTGTGTCCCCTTTGATTTCGTACTCATTTCCCATATAGGAAAAGGTCTTCTCTTCATACGGAACAGACAGCTCTTTCACTTTTCCCTCAGATGTAAATACATCAGTCAGATTCAATAACATAATAAACTCCCAATATGCACAGAGAACTCCCTGCACACTTGATTAAGTATACAGAAGAGATATTTATTTGTCAATACCTCTCCTGAAATATTTTTATTTTACAAGAGCGAAGGTTTCTCTTGCGATTGCAAGCTCTTCGTTGGTAGGGATCATCAGTACTTTGGTTCTGCTGTCCTTCGTAGTGATCACAAGATCCTCTCCCCTCCTGGCATTCAGCTCCGGATCCAGTGAAACACCAAGATATCCCAGGTATGCGCAGATCTTTTCGCGGATAAAGCCACTGTTTTCGCCAAGCCCCGCGGTAAAGCAGACTGCATCCACACCGTTCATGGCTGCCACATAGGCGCCGACATATTTGGCAACCCTGTATGCAAAGGCATCCATAGTCCTTATGGCAAATTCTTCTCCCTTTTCGTAGGCATCTTCAAGATCTCTGAAGTCGGAAGAAAAACCGCCGGATAAACCAAGGACGCCTGATTTCTTGTTCAGCTCGTTCAGAATCTCAGACACACTCTTATTCTCCTTATTGCAGAGGAATTCAATAATAGCAGGATCTATGTCACCGCTTCTGGTTCCCATGATCAGTCCCTCTAACGGTGTAAGTCCCATGGAGGTATCTACACATTTTCCATTCTTTACAGCAGAAACACTGGCTCCATTGCCAAGATGGCAGACGATCAGTTTAAGTTCCTTGTAATCCTTCTGAAGAATCTCTGCAGCCCTGTGTGATACATAAGAATGGCTTGTTCCATGGAAGCCATATCTTCTTATCTTGTACTTTTCATAATATTCATAAGGGATTCCGTACAGATATGCTTCCTTTGGCATGGTCTGATGGAATGCCGTATCAAAAACAGCTACCATGGGAGTACCCGGCATCAGCTTTCTGCAGGCATCAATACCAATAAGGTTAGCCGGATTATGTAAAGGTGCAAGATCATTGCATTCGGTGATTGCTTCAATGACCTCATCTGTAATAACGGTAGATGCTGCAAATCTCTCACCACCATGAACTATACGGTGCCCAACTGCCCCGATTTCCTTTAAATCCTTTACAACACCGGTCTTTTCTCCGGTCAGCGCCTCCAGTACCAGGCGGATCGCATCCGTATGATCCTTCATAGGCGTGACTGTTGTTTCTTTCTGTCCCCCCGCCGGTGTATAGGAAATCTGGCTGCCATCAATTCCGATCCTCTCGCAGAGTCCTTTGGCGATCAGCTTTTCTGTTGCTGCATCGATCAGCTGGAATTTTAAAGATGAGCTTCCACAGTTAATAACTAAAATATTCATGATAATCCTCCTTCTATACAAGCTGTGCCTGTACTGCTGTCAGCGCCACTACACCGACAATATCCTGCCAGGAGCATCCTCTTGACAGATCATTTACCGGCTTTGCTATCCCCTGAAGCATGGGACCGTAAGCCTCTGCCTTGGCAAGTCTCTGCACAAGCTTATAACCGATATTTCCTGCATCCAGATTCGGGAAGATCAGGACATTGGCCTTACCAGCCACTTCACTTCCGGGTGCCTTTGACTTGGCAACTGCCGGAACAAGTGCGGCATCCAGCTGCAGCTCGCCGTCAATGCAAAGTCCAGGATACTGTTCATGGGCGATCTTCGTAGCCTCCACTACCTTGTCAACCAGTATATGCTTTGCACTTCCCTTTGTAGAATGTGACAGCATGGCAATGATCGGCTTTGAGCCTACAAGACTCTTAAAGCTCTTGGCGGAAGAATCTGCGATAGCTGCCAGTTCTTCTGCAGTAGGATCCTGGTTCAGCCCGCAGTCTGCAAACAGAAAAGTTCCATTATCACCAAATTCACAATCCGGTACACACATCAGAAAGAACCCCGATACCAGCTTAACTCCTGGCGCCGTCTTCAGGATCTGCAGTGCAGGACGCAGTGTATCTGCCGTTGCGTGGCAGGCACCTGCCACCATGCCATCTGCATCATTGGCCTTAACCATGATAACACCAAAGGTAAGCGGATCCTTGTGCAGGATATCCCTTGCCTTCTCAATAGTCATCCCTTTTGCTTTTCTTGTTTCATATAATAGCTCCACATATTCGTCCAGCTTTTCGCAATTTTCAGGGTCTATGATCTTAACACCATCCAGTTCAATCTCCAGCCACGTTGCACCATCCATGATCTTTTCTTCATTACCGATCATGATAATATTGGCAATTCCTTCCTTGAGGATATGTGCTGCTGCAATCAATGTTCGTTTGTCTGTTGTCTCCGGCAAAACAATGGTCTTTCTGTCCATTCTTGCCTTATCCTTGATAATATCGATATAAGACATTCTGTTTTCTCCTTTCGCAGATCATGTGCGATACACACGTACATAAAAATTTTAACGCATCCCTGTTTTTCCCACAAGTGGAAAACGCAAAAAAATTGTGCAAAATGACAAACAATATGCTATCATGAGCGAAAGAGAAAATATCAGGAGATCCTATGAAAACAGCAGCTATTATTGCCGAATACAATCCTTTCCACAAAGGCCACAGATATCAGATTGAAGAAACCAGAAAAGCAACCGGAGCAGACTATATCCTTGTCCTTATGAGTGGGGATTTCGTGCAGCGTGGAGAACCCGCCATTTACAATAAATACATCAGAACCCGTATGGCACTTCTTGGGGGCGCCGATGCAGTCCTTGAGCTTCCGGTTCTCTATGCCACCTCCAGTGCCGAATTTTTTGCAGAAGGTGCTGTAACACTGCTCGACCATATGCAGATGGTCGACTTTCTTTCCTTTGGCAGTGAATCCGGAAAGCTGGAAGATTTCCTTCCTCTTGCTGAGCTGCTTAACAGAAAGGAAGCAACGGTTCTCAGCACAGTAAACGAGCTGCTACGCCAGGGATTATCCTATCCAAAGGCCAGAAGCAGAGCTGTTTCTCTTCTCTTTTCTGAGTATTCTTCAGCAGATGCTGCTTTCTTTTCCTCACCTAACAACATCCTTGCCCTGGAATACTGCAAAACCCTCCAGAAGCTGAAAAGCTCCATAAAACCCTTTACCCTGCTCCGAAAAGGCAGTGGTTATCATGATCCTTTTCTGCCTGAGGATTCTTCTATGTATCCGTCTGCTTCTGCCCTGCGTTCCCTGATCACTGCCAGCACCTCCGGCCAGTTTCTGACTGCAGACGATCTGTCTCCCCAGCTCTTCTATAAGCTGCTCACGGAAAAAGACTGTGGTTTTTCTGATTACCTTGACTGCAGCACAGCTCTTTCTGACCGGATCTGCAAATATCTGTCATCCTTTACCGGTTATACAGATTTCTGCACCCTGTTAAAAAGCCGTGAATTTACCTATACAAGAATCAGCCGCACTCTGCTTCATATCCTGCTGAATCAGAAGACACCGGTCTCTTTTAAGCCTTCTTTTTCTGAACGCCATCTAAAGACACCATATGTAAGGCTCCTCGGCTTCCGCAAAGACTCCGCACCGCTTCTTTCTTCTATCAAAAAGCACAGCGATATCCCTCTGGTATCCAAGCTGGCGGATGCCAAAACCATACTTTCAGAAGAGGCTTACCAGATGCTCTCCAGGGATATCATGGCGTCCACCCTGTATGAATCTGCCACTTACCTTAAATATGCTTTCACAGATTTTCATCAGAAAACCGCTGTGAATAATGATCCATCCTGTTTTGCAGAAGCAAAAAAGGGACTGCTGAATGAATATCAGCAATCCCCCATCATCCTGTAATTTCTTTCTTCCGGTATCTGCTCAGGCTCTTTTTATTCCTGTATGATTCTGTCTCTGCCACCCTTTTTCCCGGCATAAAGCCGGTTGTCTGCACACCTGAGCAGCTCATCTGTGTTCTCACCAGAGCTTTCACAGATTCCAAAGGTCATTGTTACACGGATCTTTTCCTTTTCATTGTATGTAAATTCCGTATCCCGTATCTCATTCTGCAGCTTCCTTAGTGTTTCCGCTGCATCCTGCAATCCCTGATCCATGAATACAAGGAGAAATTCTTCTCCACCCCATCTGGCTGCATATCCTTCTCTTCTCATCCGTTCTGCCATGATCCTTGCAATCTGTGTAAGCACTCTGTCACCCCATTCATGACCATAGGTATCATTTACATGTTTAAAGTAATCAATATCCCCGATTGCAATGCAGAACGGCATGCCATAGCTGTCAGCGTCCTTCCGCACCTGTTTCAGACGCTTCTCTCCATACCTGCGGTTATAAAGTCCCGTAAGCGCATCCTTCTCCACAAGCTCACGCAGGGAACGCTGCATATCTACCGCATGTCTGCCCAGCTCCCCTACCTCATCCTTTCTCTTTCCTGCAGAATAGGCAAGCTGTTCATTGAGTTCACCATTTGCTACCTTTCCAAGGAATTTTTCTATTTCTCCGATCGCCTCTGTCAGCCTGCAGGAATACCTGATTGTAAGCAGCGCAGCGATCATAACTGCAAGAATTCCAAGGAAAACGATCGGCAGAATCACGCGGAACAGATCATTCATCACTGTTTCTACAGGCTTTGCCACAAAGAGCATACCGATACAGGCTCCGTCCTCGTTTAAAAGAGGTGAATAATAGGCAAAATAATCTTTATCCCCGATCGATACATTTGGATAAAAAGCAGCCCTGCCGCCTTCAAGAACATCCTTTACAACAACTGCACTTACCTTCGTACCAATGATACGCTCCCCGTCTTCTCCACAGATTGTAGTGATCACACGTACATCCTGATAAAAAACAGTAATATCTACGCCAGTATTTTCCTTCAGGGTATCAATAATGGAAAAATCCCCATTGATCAGATGATCTCCCTTCAGCAGATAAAGTCCGTCGTCTCCCTCAAATGCTTTGTAGTCTCCAGGATACAGCTTATCGTACATGGTAATGATCGTAAAGCTTTGGTTCATAAGTCCCTGTCTGACTTCATTATTCATGGCGTTTGCGTAGCTTCTGACGCTGATCGTGATAATGACAGCCGTCAGGAGAAAGATAGGAAGCAGTGTGATCTTAAGCAGCTGATGGTAAAGTTTATTCTTTGCTTTATCCTGTTCCATAGACAGTCCTCTTTCCTGTAAGGTTAGTCAGACATCTTCTGTTAACGGTTCTCATTTACATAGATCTGCACGCGGCTCTGGATGATTGATGCCACATCCCTTGCGTTCTTCTGTCCGCTGAAAAATGCTGCTGACTCTTCAGAAATAATATTCATAAGTTCCTGATCATAAGTATATACCTGACTAAAAGTATACAACATCTGCTTCAGATTCTCTACTTCTTCCTGCGTCATTGGCTTAATTTCGACATCAACACCATTCATGTAATAATAATCGGGGCTTTCCACTTCATTTCCATTTTCATCAATATAGGTATCCACCTTCATTGCCTTCTCTCCCATGGCATCCAGTGCCCTGATGCTTACCGGAAATCCATAGGTGATTTTATCCTGATATTCATCTGTCAGATACCCTCTCATAAACTGCCAGGCACCCTCTTTATTAGCTGATTTGGAAGACATGGCAAGCTGCATGGCCGGCATAATAGAGGATCCGTCCTCATTGCTGGAGGGAAAACCGATCAGTGTGATATCTTCTCCGAAGGTTCCCTTCTTGGTATAATTATAATCCTTGAATCCGCTCAGATTGTAGGACATGGCTATTGCCCTGTTTTCTCTCCACATGGTGTCATAGCTTTCCCAGTAAGAATCATCATAAACCGTATCATCTGTCTGCTCTGGAAACTGCTTTAAGAATTCCAGCATCTCTATGAAGGCATCTGAATCAAAATTACAGGTACCCTCATCAAAATCAAGGAACTGATTTCCTGCCATAGTCATGCAGTTAAGAAGCATTCTTTCCCTATCAATGTTCGGAAGGAAACTGGTACCGGCAGGCATTCCGCTCATGAGCTGGTTTACCTCCCCGATTGTCCAGCCTCTCTCTTCCCCGACCAGCGAAGTTTTTGCAATCAGTGTACTGATCATATAAGAGGGCACCAGACGGTACAGCTTACCATCTACAGAAAAGGCATCCAGAATATTGGGCATGAAATTATTAATGTCAAGTTCCTCATCCTTTTCGATATAAGGCTTCAGATCCTCAAACAAGCCCTTGGAAACATAGCTTTCCACTGGCATATTATCATCAATAACCAGAATATCGGGGATTTTTCCGGAAACGATATCTGCATTCAGACGGTTAAGGCCGGCCTGATAATCATCTTCCGTATTGTACAATGTTGCATAATCCTGGATCGTAATGCGGTACTCATCATTGTTCTTGTTAAATTTTACGATATTGTTTCTTACATCATAATCGATTCCATTGCAGGCAAGAACAAGCGTCTTTTTGTCCTTAACCTCTGATGGAGGCACCTTGGTAAATCTTCCCAGTGCATTTCCATCCTCTGCATCATACATGGCAAAAAATTCATCCTCATTGATACTGATCACATTGTAGACAGAATAACCGGCTATGTCAGAATCTACAAAATTCATCAGAAGCTGCGTCTCCGTATCACCCATATTGTATCCGTATAATCCGATCGAATTTACAAGAAACAGCTCATATTTGCTATTGCCCGGATAAATAGAATAGTCATAGGAATAACCGGGAAGCTTGGTCGTATCTGTCAGAGTTCCCGTATTCATGTCAACATAGCCGATATTTACTCCATTATCATCCCAGCTGATCCCAGCCACCTTACCGCTTTCAAGAGCATATATATTACTAACGTCAACCACATCTTCCCTGTCGCCTGTTACAATCATTTTCTGATAATTACCATTCAGATCGAACAGACAGATATTATTCATGATCTGTGCATAAATCATATCCTGATAGAGCATAATTCTGCCCACAGAAAACCAGCCGCCATTTTCCGTTATCTGTTTTTGTACATCCGGCAGCTCATTAATACAGATGCTGAAAAGCTGTTCTCCATCCATATTGATCTTTTCAAGATAATACGTATCCATATAATTATCATTTTCATCCGGCTCTGTTGCATAAACATCCTTCACATAGTAAATATTTCCCTCTTTATCACAGGCCGGATTATTGATACTGACATTCTCCTCTATATCCAGTGCCATTTTCTTTATTATGCCACCATTTTCATCAAGGCTGGCAAAATGTACAGTCATCTCGCCTTCTTTTCCATAATCATAGCCATAAGCCATCAGTGTATCAGCTTCACCAAACAGTGTCGGAATACTGTCATTTCCAAAATCAACATTTACATCCGTCACTTTATACACATAATCCTTGCTGGATGCCGCCACCTCACTGTTACCGCCATCCTTACTCTTTCCACAGCCGCTGAGTGCCATCAGCATCATGACAGCTGCCATTCCTGCTGCTACAATTCTCCTCTTCATAATTCTCCCTCCTTACCGTTTAAAAATCCTTGCTTTTTCCAGTGCTTTGTCTTTTTTATCCATCAGGATATAAACCAGATCCCTGGTAGTATATTTTCTGTGTTTCCATTTTATGATCAGGAATACCAGAATAATAACACCGGGAATCAGCAGAAACAGGAACTGGAAGATCAGAACAACTGCCCTGATGTCCTCATAGCCCCTTGCAATATTCTCGAAATAGGGATAATGAATCGCCGCATTCTGCATGGATCTTGTCCCGAAATCAAGGATCACCGGAATCATGGCTTCCACTGTATACCTGGAGGAATTCTCCACTACCTTCATCTGTCCCTCTGTAGGTCCAAACTTTTCCCGTACAGTCTTTGCCAGAAATCCCTTTACCGGATTCGGTGCTGCTACCTCATAGCAGTTCACACCTTCACTGGTTCCATAGTCTTCCAGTGTTTCTGCAGAAACATAAACAAGCGTTTTTGTCAATCCGGCATTCTTTGCCATCCGGCTTTCATCCCGCTTCACCACACCGGCAATGGTATGTGGTACCCCACCGATAGTTACTGTCATTCCTGAGATCTCATTGGAACCAAAAAGCTGCCACGCAGCATCCTCATCGATGATCACATAATCTGTCATCAGCTCATTTTCCGAGAAATACCGGCCATCCACAAGCTGCAGTGGATGAAAATAAAAAAAATCATTTCCTATGCCGATTGCATCTGCTTCCAGTGTTGCCTGTTCACTGACCAGTGTGATCTTTCCCGGTGCACTGTAGGCATCAATAAACAGTCTTTTTGATTCTTCTGTTTCCTGCCGGTTTCCCTGTACGCTTCCCTCTTCCTCATCCAGTGTCACTGCTACATCCGCAAGAGCCTTCGTAAGCTGATTTTCAAAATTACGGATGCTGAAGTCATCCAGTGTTACATCCCTTGTCACAAAGCAGCTCACCTGTGCATATTCCCTGCCTCCCCATCTGTCCGCTGCCTGCTGATCTGTCAGTTTTTTTTCCTGCCCCCTCCACCACAGCGTCAGGATCAGATACAGGATCAGTGAAATCACCACGATCAGGGAAAAGATGATCTGTGCTGCTGACAAACGCTTCAGAAAATTTTTCAAGCCTGCCACTGTATTCTCCTTTTTAACTGTTATTTTCGTTCAGACGTACCTGCTTGCCTGCCTCAACAGGCTTTGTGGATGTGGTGATCACATATTCATAGCCATAAAGTCCGGCTGAGATCGCTGTGTTGTTATCATCGGAAGCCAACACCTCCACATCTACTCTCGTTGCTATATAACGGTTACTGATCGGTCCGCTCTTTGACTCAACGATCAGAATAAATTTACCATTCTTATCTTCTCTGATAGCACTGTTAGGTACAGTCAGTTCATATTCCGCACTTCTCTGTCCTACAGAAATATTTAAGGACTGTCCGGCCTGAATACTGCTTCCTGTCACATGAAAGACAAGCAGCTTCTTCTGTCCGTTGCTTTCCGGATCCGGCTTGATAGCAGCCAGTGTCACCATAGCATCCTCATAATACCAGGCATTCTGCAGCTCTCCCACATCCCCCACCTGTACCTTCTTGGACTGCTCGTTTGTGACAGAAAAGCTTACCGTATAGCCCTTACCATCTACCTGGATAACCGCTGCAGCCTCCTCCGGCTTTGTCGTCTCTCCTGCCACATAGGCAAGATTTGAAATCGTACCGGCTACCGGTGCTACAATGGCACTGCCCTCTGACTTCTCCTTCAGTTTCGCAATTTCATCCTTTTTATCCTGAATATCCTTACTTGCCTTGGACAGATCCAGTTCTGCGTTAATATCTGCCGCAAGCTCGGTCTGTTCCTGCTTTAACAGATCATAAACCGACTGTGCCGCTTTCAAGGCTGCATTGGCATCTGCCAGCCTGTTCTGCCAAGCCACGCTTGCCTGACTGTTGGCTGCCGTGATCTCAGAGATATTTTTGTTTGCCTGAATTAAACGATTCTGTGCATCCTGTACGCCACCATCTGAAGAAGCTGTGATTGCCTGGACTTCAGCAAGCTCCTTTTGCAGACTCGCCAGCTTGGCTTTTTTATTTGCAAGTACTGTTTTATTATCAGAATAATTATTCAGATTACTGGAATTTGTATCTATACTGCTGATCTGTACAAGTATGGCATTGTAATCTGCATATAACGTCTGATAATCTGCATCCTTACCAGCTGATGAAATGACTGTCTGTAATGATGAGAAGCTCTTTTTCAGTCCATCAAGAGTTTCTGTTATAGATGACTTTTTCTCCACTATAACAGCATCTGCATCTTTAATCTTTCCACTTACTGCTGCTGTTTTGATCTCGTCCACCTTATTATACAGCTTCTCAACAGCTGCTTTCTTCTGATCATCATAAGTAGATGTTGTCCCAGCCGGTGGTTTCCCTACATTTGTTTCTGCTCCGGCGACCAGCTTCTCCAGATCAGAGATCTGGGATGTCAGCTCTGAGATCTGTGCATTCAGCTCTGCAATCGTCTCTGCCTTATCCCTTTCAAAGCGTTCCTGTGCACTTGCCAGATCGGTGGTTGCCTGATCCCGGTTCAATTCATCCGGCTTGGTATTGACCGTGGCATTGTTGGTGTCCTTGGTGCTCTGCAGCGTGAGTGCATCCACATTTTTCTGGCACTCATCCACCCTTGCCTTAGCCGCCTCCAGACGATTTACCATATCTGTCACCTTTGCCTGATAAGTTACAAAGGTATCCGTCCTGCCGCTTGCCACCTTATTGATGATCTCCGGAGAAATCGTTCCTCCAAAAAGTCCCTTCATATAAGCAAGCTCCAGATCCTCCAGCTCATCCTCTGCTTTTTTCAGCTCGTCACTCTCTGCATCCTCTAGATAATAAATGACCTGATCCTTCTCTACCGTATCTCCCTGTTTTACCGCTACACTGCTGATGACACGGGACTCCTTGACCATTACATTATAGGGATCTGTGGCTTCTACCGTACCGGTTCCACGTACCTTGGCTGTGATAGTCCCTCTCTGTACATACTGGGTAGCGACCTCCGGCAGTGAATAATTCATGATCGTATTAGAAAAAAAGGTAAGTACAAGCATTACCGCGAGAAAAATGATCGCGGCATTCTTCACCCAGTCTCTTCGTTTGGAAGCTGTTTTTTCGTCCATTTTATCCTCACATTCTGCCGCATTAAACGGCATCTATCTGAAATATTATTTATTATCCCTTAATTCCACCCTGATAAGTGATTCCCTCTACAAGATAATCTTCACCATACAGAAATACCAGGATTGGCGGTACCATATAAATCGTTGCAACAGCAAAGGCCAGTCCTACTTCTCCCTCATTGATCTTCGACAGGAATACGGACAGTGGGTGCATTTCTGTATCCGACAGAAGGATCAGCGGCTGCTCTACCATATTCCAGTAATCAATAAAGATCAGGATTGCTACCGAGCACAGCGATCCTTTACAGAGAGGCATACATATGCTTTTAAAAATCTGCCATTCTCCTGCTCCGTCGATCTGCGCTGCCTCCATCACCGATTCCGGGATCCTTCTCATATACTTGGTCAGAAGGAATACCGCAAAGGGAGAAAAAATACCCGGCAGCCAGATAGCCCACCTGGTATCCAGTATATCCAGCCATTCACTGACCAGATAGTTTGGTACCAGCGTTACCTGATACGGCATCAGCATCAGGATAATATAAACAAAAAAAATGATTTCCTTCAGCCTGCCTCTGTATCTGGCAAATCCATAGGAGGCTCCTGCTGCTACCAGCAGCTGGAAGATCACGATCGGTACTACAAGAATCACTGAATTCCAAAACTTGAACAGATATTCCGGACTCTTGAACAGCACTGTGATATACTGGCTGAAGGATACCATATCCGGAATAAATTTCAGGTTTACCTTGCTGGCTATATAGGTTTTACCGCCTGTATCCGATGTGGCAAAGACCTGTCCATAATTGGCTGATATCTCAGAAGCAGACATAAAGGAATTGGTCACTGTCAATACGATCGGCATCAGGAAAAGGACAGCAAAGCAGGCAGCAAACATGGTAATCAGCGCTGTCTTGACGATCAGTCTCCTCCGCTTTTTTCTGTTGTTCCTTCTGGCTCTTCTTTCTGCCGGATTCCATACTCTGGATGAGTGTCTGTTACTATTCATCAACCCTCCACATCCTTTCCAAAATAATTTTCCGTCAGAAACAATACTCCTATGATAATAACCATGACAATTGACATCAATATTGCTGCAGCCGACAGCTTCTGATAATCAAGCTGGCTGAACGCATTGTTCATAAAATGCTGCATCATATAAATCGTATCATAAGGATAGTTTCCTGTCAGCAGATAGATTTCCCTGAAAACCTTGAAGGAATTTATCAGGGACATAATCGTTACAAATAAAATCGTGGAAGACAGATACCGTATCTTGATATACCAGAATATCTGCCTTTGCGTGGCACTCTCCAGCACTGCTACCTCCAGGATATCCTTAGGGATACTGGAAAGAGCTGCCATAAACAGGATCATATTATAGCCAAGATTTTTCCAAAGAAACAGGATGACGATAACCACCTGCGCATGGGAAGATTTCAGCCAGTCTATCTTGTCTGCTCCAAACAGACCAATAAAGTCGTTGACAATGCCGTTATAATGAAACAGCACCTGCCAGATCAGGATAACCGATGCCACAGGCACCATCATGGGACTTAAGAAAAAAGTCCTGAACTGGCTCCTGAAAGGAATCTTAAAGTCCAGTATCATGGCAAGGAGCAGGGAAAGGATTACAGCAAGCGGCACTGCTACCAGAGAAAATTTCATAGTATTGGCTGCTGCCTGCTGAAATGCCTTGTTGGTTGCCACTTTTATGAAATTATCCAGAAATACAAACTCATGATTAATAGGATTGTCCACCATGGAATAATAAATGACAACAAAAAAAGGTAATACAAAAAACAGCAATACACCGGTCAGGCTGGGGGAAAGATACCCCCAGCTGATCAGTGTGCCATGCCTTGCCCTCTGTGTCAGCTTATTATGCTTCTTTTTTGACTTATTTTCTGCCTTCTGCCCGTGCAGCATTTAGCTATGCTCCTTCATATAGATCTGAACCCGGTTCTGGATAATATCAGCTGTTTCCTTCGCTGACTTCTGTCCCTTGAAGAAGGCACCGGTTTCTTCTGTAATAATGTTGATCAGTTCCTCGTTTACAGATGTGGATGCTTTCTCTGCCGACTCAATAATAGTCCTGACTGCATCAATCTCTTCCTGTGTTGCTGCATAAATATCTATTTCATAGTCATCATACCCCCAGCTCGTCTTCATCTGCTCTACCTGGTTGCCATTGGCATCGGTCGTATATTCCTTTTCCATGTCCTTTGCAAACTGCTTTTCCAGTGCAGACCGCTTTACCGGGAATCCATAAGACATACCGTTCTCAGCTACCAGTCCCTCCTGATATTCATCAGAAAGCAGCGTACTCACAAATGCCCATGCACCATCTTTATGCTTTGAGGATGCGTTGATGGCCACGCTGCCACTGGTACTAGTGATCATATTTCCCTTTCTGTCCACATCAGGACATCCGATAAAGTTTACCTTTTCTCCAAACAAACCATTATACATCTGATATTCCTGCACAGAAGCAAAGGAGGTCTGCATCAGAAGCACCTTATCTCCACGGATCTTTGCACTGATGCCATCACCCTCAGTAGAATAATTGATGTCCTCATCATCCGGGAATTTTGCTGCAAACTCCAGTACTCTTGCAAAATCTTCCCCATCAAAAGAGCTTTCTCCAGTCTCCCAGTTCATGAATTCATTCATATTATTATATATGCAGTAATAGAACACCATTGACCTGCTTCCATAATCAAAGATATTCTCCACATTATTCTGCTCTACAAAATCCAGCATTTCGCTTAAGGTCCATCCCGGACTGCTGAGCTTACTTGCTTTTACCATGGTCGTGCTGATCACAAACTGTGGAATGACCGCATAAAGTTTTCCATCTATTTCGTAAGCCTTAAATACGTTTTCAAGATAATCAGAACGATTTATCCCGGTCTTGTCCATATATGGATATAGATCCTCAAATACACCCATGCTGGCATACTGGTTATAATCAATATTGGTAATATCTATGATATCCGGACCTGTTCCGCTTACAATATCATTATTGAACTGAGTCACGCCTGTCGTATAATCATCTGTATTATAGGATTTCACTGTAATGTGATATTTATTACTGCTCTTATTAAAATCAATGATATTTTTTCGAAGATCCTGATTGATATACAGTGCGCCAACAGTGATCTCCTCCTTTTGCTGTACCTCAGAAGCAGGGGTCTTCGTGAGAAGTACCAGTGAATAGCTGGCATCATAAGAAGAATCACCGGAATAAGCCCGTGTCAACACATAATATCTGCCATCTGACAGTTTCCCGATATCCTGTACATCATCTGAATTGATATCCGCGTCAAGCCAGTCAAACAGTGCTTCCGATTTATCTTCTGCTGGATCATAGGAATATACCGTAGTTCCATCACTTACCAGCACCTGTGTACCATCATTTTCATAAAAATTAAGTCCGTAATTTTTATTCAGAGAATCACTCTTTATGGGACTTCCAATTGTCTTCATCGTGCTGTCAACCGGATAGATTTCAAAGCCTTCGCCACCCCACATGCAGACATATATCTTTCCGCCTGCTGTAAATGCACTGTTGACCCAGTTACCTGAAAGATCGATACTGGTTTTCTTCTCTCCCTGTGTACTGACAACTTCGATCGACTGGTCTGTTATCAGATAGATCAGACCTTCTCCATCTGTCAGCATATACTGAATATAGCTGTTTTCATCCAGCACATCAAAATTTTCTGTGCTGATCACAGATCCATCCTCTGTGGAAAGCACATAAAGATCTGTATGATAAGTATACTCTGCTTCAGATCCTGCAGTAAATCCGGGATCTATAGGTTCATCTGGCAGAACCGCTTCCTCAGTATCTACCAAACCAACTGCTTCATCACCGTCAGCTGTAGTCTGCGAGCCTTCATACCAGTCCACAACAGCTATCAGATTTCCTTCTTCATTCAGGAAGCTCTGCCGCACAGATGCATTTTCCGGCAGATCCAGGTATCTTTCCTGCAGCTCTTCTGTTGAAAAATCATACTGGAACAAAGCATTGCTGCTCGTTTCAACAGCCTGATCCCACTTATTTCCTACCATCAGGAGTTTATCTCCATTCTGGAGGATCGCCGAAAAATATTCGGCATCAGCTTTAAAGTCCTTATACGTCGGTACATAGTAAAATTCCTTCTGTGCAGAATCTGTCTGTGTCTTATTCTTACCACAGCCCGCAAGAGAAGCCACCATCAGGCCTGCACACAGAAATGCCAGAATTCTCTTTCCTTCTTTTGTCATAAATTTTTTCATAAAAATACCTCATATACATGCTTCATTTTATCTGTTAAAACTATAGCATAGTATATGAGGCTAAACAATCTTTTCTGTCTTAGTTTTTCCTTAGTTTTTAAAACTATGGATCGGTGCCGGAATCCTTCCTCCACGGTTTACAAAGGCTTCACAGGAATAGGGATTTATCGCCATAACAGGGGCATGACCGAGAAGTCCTCCAAACTCCACTCTGTCTCCTACCTTCTTGCCGATGGCAGGGATCACACGGACTGCCGTTGTTTTCTGATTGACCATACCGATCGCCATTTCATCTGCGATCATACCGGATAGTGTTGCTGCAGAAGTATCTCCCGGCACAACCACCATATCAAGACCAACAGAACATACACATGTCATGGCCTCCAGCTTTTCCAGGGTAAGTGCCCCGGCTTCAACCGCATTGATCATTCCCTGATCTTCACTGACCGGGATAAATGCTCCGCTCAAGCCCCCTACATAGGAAGATGCCATCACGCCACCCTTCTTTACCTGGTCATTCAGAAGTGCAAGTGCTGCTGTGGTTCCCGGTGCGCCTGCATATTCAAGACCGATCTCACAAAGAATATCTGCCACACTGTCACCGATTGCCGGTGTAGGCGCCAGTGAAAGATCCACGATACCAAAGGGAACTCCAAGTCTTCTGGACGCTTCCTGCGCAACCAGCTGTCCCACTCTCGTTACCTTAAATGCTGTCTTCTTGATCGTCTCACAAAGAACCTCAAAGTTTTCTCCACGCACCTTGCTTAAAGCTGTCTTTACAACGCCCGGACCGCTGACACCGACATTGATGATCTTGTCAGCTTCTGTTACCCCGTGGAACGCTCCTGCCATAAAAGGATTATCATCAGGTGCATTGCAGAACACTACCAGCTTGGCACATCCGAGAGAATCATTGTCCTTTGTATACTCGGCTGTTTCCTTTACGATCTCCCCCATCAGCTTTACAGCATCCATATTGATGCCTGTCCTTGTGGATCCAAGATTGATAGAGCTGCATACTCTTTCTGTCACAGAAAGTGCCTTCGGGATCGAACGGATCAGCAGCTCATCTGCCATTGTCATTCCCTTACATACAAGTGCAGAATAACCACCGATAAAGTTTACACCAACCTCATGGGCTACCTTGTCAAGAGTCTTTGCAATCGCAACAAAATCTTCTTCTGACTTGCAGGCTGCTCCTCCGATCAGTGCAATAGGAGTTACCGAAATTCTCTTATTTACAATAGGAATACCAAAATCTCTTGCGATCTTCTCGCCGGTTTCCACCAGATCCTTAGATGCTTCATAGATTTTCTGATAAATCTTTTCATTCAGTCTTTTCAGATCAGAATCAATACAGTCAAGAAGACTGATGCCAAGAGTGATGGTTCGGACATCCAGATTTTCCTTGGAAATCATTTCATTGGTCTCAACGACCTCACGTAAATTAATCATGATCTTTTATCTCCTAGATTCTATGCATTTTGTCAAAAATTTCTTCCTTCTGTGCCTTGATCTCAACACCGATCTCTTCTCCTAATCTGTGCAGATCCTCAGCAATGGTTCCGAAATGCTTCTCTGATGCACTGGTATCTACGATCATCATCATATTGAAATATCCCTGTACGATCGTCTGGGAAATATCTTCAATATTGATCTGATTTTCTGCCAGATAAGTGCATACCCTGGCAATGATTCCTACAGTGTCTTTTCCAACTACGGTGATAATTGTGTTTTTCATAATTTTCCTCCAGTGCTTTTTTGTCAGTATAGTGTAAAATACTTTACTATGCAATATGTATTACCGGTGTGACTTCATTTCTTCTTGCAACCTGCATGGGCAGATCCCTGACAGCAATACCCTCATCTGCCATGGTCATCTCCACCCTTACTGCTTCATAGGCAAGCTCCGGCATATTATTTTCCTTGCTCAGATGTCCAAGAAGTACCGCCTGCAGATCATCATGGATCAGTCTTGTCAAAAGCTGTCCTGCCCGCTCATTGGAAAGATGCCCTTTATCTCCCAGTATCCTCTGTTTCAGATAATAAGGATACGGTCCGACCTGAAGCATATTGATATCATGGTTTGCCTCCAGCAAAAGAGCATCCATCCCCTTCAGGGATTCTACTGTATAATCATTGTAATTGCCAAGGTCTGTTACGATCGCAGCCTTTTTCCTTCCATGAGCAAACCGGTAAGCCACAGGATCTGCCGCATCATGGGAAATCCGCATGGGATTGCAGCATATATCCTTGATCATCAATTTTTCATCCGGGAAAACTGTATGAAACAGATCTTCCGGGATCTTTCCAACACTTGATGTTTTCTGAATGGCTTCTATCGTCCCTCTTGTGGCATAAATCGGAACCTCATATTTTCTTGAAAGAACACCAAGTCCGGCAATATGGTCTGTATGCTCGTGGGTGATAAAAATTCCATCAATATCCCTCATAGAGAGCTCCAGCTCCTTAAGTCCCGCTTCCGTCCTTTTTCCACTGATCCCGACATCCACCAGAATATGTGTGGAATCAGAGCCTATATAAATACAATTACCGCTGCTTCCGCTGGCAATGCTGCAAAGTCTCATATTTTAATTCTCCTGCCAGTATATTTCGATTGCATCGCCATCATGGATAGGCTCCATATACTGGGCCGGTCTTCCATTCAGCTTTGTTATGATCGACTTTCCTTTCTTCATGGACCTGTCAAAATCGATCTGATCAAATACATCTACATAAATATAACTGTCCTTTCCCGAAAGCTTCACAGGCTGTCTGTTTACAAGCACTACAATAGTCGCTATTTTATTCTCATTATCTGCAGTGTCTTCCCTGATATCACTCTCGCTCTTTAAATTTGCTTCTGTAATCTCTACTGTAAAATTCTCATATACCTTTGTATCTCCATCTGCCAGTTCATGATTAACATAAATATTACTCATGCCATCCGCAGCAAGATCCATATACTGCAGCAGTTTCTGCAACGGATAATAATTCAGGATTTCTACCATATCCCCTTCTGCTACAGAATAATCCGGTGTCGTGAAAGCTTCATTTACTAAGATCAGTCTTGGTAATTCTACTTTGCTTCCATTAACCTGTAAAAACAGTTTCTCTTCTTTATCCGCAAGTTCTGAAAGCTGCACCTCTGCCCGTTTTCCTGCCGTAGAATGCTCCACACGGATAATATCATTTTCATGGATCGGTGTGGCAATATCTGCCGGTTGTCCATTAACGGTGATAACAGCGGCTTCTCCCACTTCTCCTCTGACTATGCGCTGTTTCCCATTGACAGTAAATTGAAGTGCCTTTCCCCTTCCCGGAAACAGACCATCATTTGGAAATCCTGCCTGCATGGCCGCATCTGCCACTGTCAGCCTGTTGTTATCATAAATCTTCACCTTGCGGTCATTAAAGCTTACAAAAATAAAGTTATTGTTCTGCTCATAAAAATTCAGGCAGATTCCGATCGGCGTTACAAGCAGACTGTCCTTGGCAGTATCCTCTTCAAAGACGATCTGCTGCATCACTTCTTCACCCCTGAGTGCCACACGTTCCGGAACAATATCCAGATCTCTTGCAACAGCTTCTGTATAACCCGGAAGCTTTCCGCCTCCTCCAACTACAAATACTGCACTTACGCTTTTTCCACCATTCAGCTCTTTGATCTTATCTGCCACCTGCCTGGCCATATCTTCCACAACCGGTGCTGTCACTGAAAGTACTTCTTTGCTTTTAATCTTCTGTGGCAGGAACATAATATCTTCATATGTGATCTCTTCGGCTTCCCCTGCCTGCCTTTTGATCTTTTCTGCTGTCGCAAAATCCACAAGACAATGCCTTGCGATCACTTCGGTCAGGGCATCTCCCGCAATAGGGATCATGCCATAGGCAATGATACAGCCATCGTTGGTAATGGAAATATCACTGGTTCCTGCTCCCACATCGATCAGTGCTATATTCAGCATGCGGAAACGTTCCGGGATTGCTACCTGGATCGCTGCTATAGGCTCCAGCGTCATATTAGCCACCTCTAAGCCTGCAAGCTCCACTGCCCGGTAAAGACCATCTACAACATCCTCCGGCAGGAAGGTTGCGATCAGGTCAACTCCTATCGTCCTTGCCTTATGCCCCTCCAGGTTTCCCATTGGATAACCATTTAAATAAAACCGCACTACAGAATATCCTACACAGTAGAACTTCATATCTTCCTCTGTCTGCTGTTTCAGGAATTCTTCATAGGCTTTTTCCACCGCTGAGGAAGTCAGGGCATAAATATCTTCACTTACGATTTCCTTATCCGAGCCGAAGGGATACTCCACATGACTGTTCACCGTCCGTAGCACACGGCCTGCCGCTGCGATGCAGACATCTGTCAGCTTCCGTCCTGTTGCCTCTTCCAGCTCTTCCTTTACCTGTCTGATCGTTTCACTTACCTTGCCTATGTCATGGATCTGTCCATCCAGCATGGCTCTTGTCTCATGTTCCCTGACTCTCTGCGCCACGACAACGAAACGATTGTCTTCCTTGTATCCTACAGTTCCTACTATGCTTCTTGTCCCAATATCCAGTCCAAAAACAAGCTGTCCCATATAACTGTTCTTTTCTGTCACAGATATTCCCCCAATTTCTCATCAATCTGACGTCTGCTCTCTGTAAGGCTGTCACTGTTATCGATCACCACGCTGCAGTACCTCCGAAAATCAGTTTCCTTCAACTGGCTGTTCATGATCGAATCTATTTTTTCATCAGAATATCCTCTGGATTCCTTCAGACGCTTTCTTCTGACCTCTTCTCTTGCATAAATATACCACATTTCATCCACATAGTCCAAATATCCTTCTTCGATCAGAAGAGCAGCTTCTATAAAGAAGAAATCATGTATCTTACTTTTTCTTTCCTCCTGGATTGCAGAAAGGATCAGTTCCTTTACCGCCGGATGGATGATCCCGTTGACCTTAGTAAGAAGTTCCCTGCTTGAAAAAATCTTCTCTGCCATTTTTACCTTGTTGATATTTCCAGTTTCATCCAGGATCTCATCTGACAGAAGTGCTACCAGCTTTTCATAGCAGGGCTGTCCTTTTTCCTTTACCTTGTGGGCAGCCTCATCTGCCAGGAGGATACGGCAGTTATAACGCTCTCTGATGTAAGAAAGGATCTCACTTTTTCCGGCACCTACGCCCCCCGTGATTCCAATTACTTTCATTTATTTCGCCTCATACCAGTCATAGCCTGTATGAAGATCGATCTCCAGCTCTACAGCAAGCTTTGCTGCGCCTTTCATCTCTTCTTCCAGGATCTCCCTGACCTTGTCCTTTTCTTCTTCCTTTGTTTCTATCAGAAGTTCATCATGAACCTGCAGTATCAGCTTTGACGAAAGCTTTTCATCCTTCAGTCTCTGATACACCCGGATCATGGCAATCTTTATGATATCGGCTGCTGTCCCCTGGATTGGGGAATTCATGGCAACTCTTTCTCCAAAAGAACGCTGCATAAAGTTGCTGGAGGAAAGCTCCGGCACCGGACGTCTCCTTCCATACATGGTTGTCACATATCCGTTTTCCTTTGCATGAGCCACCGCTCCGTCAAGAAATGCCTTGATCCCAGGATAGGTTGCAAAATACTGTTCAATGTATTCCGTTGCTTCCTTTCTGGAAATACTCAGATCCTGACTTAAGCCAAAAGAGCTGATCCCATACACGATACCAAAATTGACTGCCTTTGCATTTCTTCTCTGCAGATCTGTCACTTCCTCAAACGGAGTATGGAACACCTTTGACGCTGTGATCCTGTGAATATCTGCATCTGTTCTATAAGCTTCTATCAGCTGCTTATCTCCGGACATATGTGCCAGTACGCGCAGCTCGATCTGGGAATAATCCGCATCTGTAAAAAGATATCCATCCCTTGGAATAAATACCTTACGTATCTGTCTTCCGAGCTCCATTCTCATTGGTATATTCTGCAGATTTGGTTCTGTAGAACTGATCCTTCCGGTAGCGGTGATCGTCTGATTAAAAGTAGAATGGATCCTGTCTTCTTCTCCGATATAGACCGCCAGTCCATCCGCATAGGTACTCTTCAGCTTTGTAAGTCCTCTGTACTCCAAAATATCAGCTACTACCGGAGCTTCGCCTGAAAGCTTTTCAAGAACATCTGCTGCTGTGGAATAACCCGTCTTCGTCTTTTTTCCGCCCGGCAGCTTCATCCTTTCAAACAGGATTTCTCCAAGCTGCTTTGGTGAATTGATATTGAATTCGCATCCTGCCTTCCGATAGATTTCCTGTTCCAGCTCCTTTATCCTGCCTGCCAGTGTATCTCCGTACACTTTCAGCTTTTCAGGATTGACACGGATGCCTTCCTTCTCCATATCATAAAGAACACAGGTCAGCGGCATCTCAATCTCTTTCATCAGCCTGTCCATTCCTGTCTCTTCCAGCTTTTTTTTCAGAACTGGCGCAGCTTTAATGCAGGCATAGACAAGAAAGCTGATATATGAAATCACTTCCTCTTCCATCTCCGCGTAAGCTGCCGAAAGGCTTTTCTTTCCAAACATCTCTGTCTTTTCCTGCAGCATCAGTCCAAGATGTTCATTAGCTACGTCCTGGATCGTATAATCATTTTTTAACGGATTTAACAGATATGCTACCAGGATGATATCAAAATAGTGATCTGTATTATCTGTCTGCAGGAAATCATAATATTCCTTGATGTTGGCACATACTATTTTTCCTGTCTCTGACAGCTTTCTGAGCTTATCTGCAAGGTAATCCTCTGTCAGAAATCCTTCTCTCCTGCAGAAGAATGTCTCTCCATCCGGAAAAGACAGGCAGACTGCAAGCAGGCTCCTTTTTTCATCAAGAAGAAGATACAGACCGGTTGCTTCTTCCTTTCCGGCTTTTTCAAACAGGTTTTCTGCCTCTGCCAGATCAGTTACTGTATGGAATTTTTCTGTGATCTCATCATGGGAAACCTTTTTATCAAACCTGGAAAGCAGGTTTTTAAACTCCAGTTTCTTTAAAATTTTATAGGCATCCTCTGTATAAAAATTATGAATTCTTGCCTTGTCCTTATCAAGCTCTACATCACTATCCGTCCGGATCGTTGCAAGATCCTTGCTTAAATCTGCCAGTTTTCTGTTGTTGATCAGTGATTCCTTAACTGCTTTTTTCGTAATCTCGTCGATATGGTCATACAGATTTTCTACCGAATGATACGTTCTGATCAGCTCTGTAGCCGTCTTTTCACCAACCTTAGGCACACCTGGGATATTATCTGCAGTATCTCCCATTAATGCTTTCAGGTCTATAAATTCTGTAGGTGTTACCTGATAACGTGCCACTACATCAGACGTATAATAATCTTCAATCTCCGTCTTTCCGCCTTTGGTCTTCGGTATCCTGACCTTGATCCCGTCTGTTGCAATCTGCAAAAGATCCCTGTCACCAGATACCAGTGACACAGCCATACCCTGTTTTTCTGATTTTTTTGCCAGTGTTCCCAGGATATCATCAGCCTCAAGTCCCGTCTTTTCTACAGTCGCGATTCCCATGGCAGAAAGGACTTCCTTCATTACCGGCACCTGTTCCCTCAGTTCCTCCGGCATGGGTTTTCTGGTTCCCTTATATTCCTTATAGATCTCGTGCCTGAAAGTAGGCGCATGAACATCAAATGCCACTGTCAGATAATCCGGCTTCTCTTCCTCCAGTATCTTAAACAGGATGTTCAGAAAGCCATAGATTGCATTAGTATGCAGTCCACTGCTGTTTGTCAGATCCGGAACGCCATAAAAGGCTCTGTTCAATATGCTGTGTCCATCAATTAAAACAAGTTTTTCCATCAATTCCTCAGCCCTTTTCTAATACAATACGATAAATAACAATAATAATGCTATGAGCTCTACTGCGACAAATCCCTGAAGCACAAAAAGCAGCCATTTCATATTTTCACGGAGCTTTAACGTATGCTCCGCATTCTCCAGTCTTTCAAGCAGTTCATTCTGCAGATCAAAAACACTTCCTGATTCCAGTCTTGCCATGCCTTCTGTTACCAGGAACTGGATAGAAAGCTCTTCCATGCAGTCATTACATCTCTCCACATGTTCCATGAACTCCCGCAGATCGTCCGTATCCAGATCATCCTCCAGAAAAGAAGGGATCATTTTTTCTATTTCTTTGCAGATCATAACCTTTTACCTTCCTTTCCTCTCAGATCTGATAAAAAAAGGACTTCTGATGGTCAGTCAGAAATCCTGATTCGTGCCGGCAGTGGGACTTGAACCCACACGTGGTTGCCCACAACAGATTTTGAGTCTGCCTCGTCTGCCATTCCGACATGCCGGCAATTAAATAAATACCTGTATTCACAGCCGAATATTATATTACCATATCCGGCTGCTATTTACAAGGTTAAAATTATTGCCTGATTCCCTACTCTGTCACATCGAAATCGATTTTTTCATATACAGGAAGGACATCCAGCGTTGCAAAATAATCCCTGGGTGTTTCTGCCCTGCGGATCATGGTCACATCACCATTTTCCCTTAAAAGAAGCTCCGCGCATTTCAGCTTGCCATTGTAATTATATCCCATGGCATAACCATGTGCACCTGCGTCATGTAATACCAGATAATCTCCCATATCAATCTTCGGAAGCATTCTGTCTATTGCAAACTTATCATTGTTTTCACAAAGAGAGCCTGTTACATCATACATATGATCGCAGGGCTCATCTTCCTTGCCAAGAACCGTGATATGATGATAGGCACCATACATGGCGGGACGCATCAGGTTAACTGCACAGGCATCTACACCAATATATTCCTTATGGGTATGCTTCTCATGGATTGCCTTCGTCACAACCTGTCCATAAGGTCCCATCATAAAACGCCCCATCTCAGTATAAATTGCCACATCTCCCATACCAGCCGGAGTAAGGATCTCTTCATAGACTTTTCTGACACCTTCCCCAATCACCCGGATATCATTAGGCATCTGCTCCGGTCTGTAGGGAATCCCTACACCTCCGGAAAGATTGATAAACTGGATGTCTGCTCCGGTTTCCTTTTCCAGCTTTACAGCAAGCTCAAAAAGTTCGCCTGCAAGCTGTGGGTAATATTCATTGGTCACTGTGTTGCTTGCAAGAAATGCATGAATGCCAAAGTGCTTTACTCCCTTTTCCTTCAGGATACGGAAGCCTTCAAACATCTGCTCTGTGGTAAATCCATACTTTGCATCTCCCGGGTTATCCATAATACCGTTGCTCATCTTAAATACCCCACCCGGATTGTACCGGCAGCTCATGGTTTCCGGCAGCTTTCCAAGAATTTCTTCTACAAACTCAATATGCGTGATATCATCCAGATTGATAATAGCTCCGATTTTATCTGCATAAGCATATTCTTCCGCCGGAGTATCATTTGATGAAAACATGATATCGCTTCCTGGCAGTCCCATTGCTTTACTGAGCATCAGCTCCGTCAGGGAGGAACAGTCACAGCCACAGCCATACTCCCTCAGGATCTGGATCAATGCCGGATTTGGTGTTGCCTTTACTGCAAAATACTCTTTGAAACCTTTATTCCATGAAAAAGCCTCCTGAACGGCTCTGGCATTTTCACGGATTCCCTTTTCATCATAGAGATAAAACGGTGTGGGATATTTCTTTGAAATCTCCTCTGCCTGTTGTTTTGTAATAAATGGTGCTTTTTTCATGTTACTTTAGTCTTCTCCTTCCGTAAGCTGTCCTGCGTCAGATATTTTCTATTTGCCAGTCAATCGGTTCAATTCCGTTCTTTTCAAGAAATGCATTAGCCTGGCTGAAATGCCTGCATCCAAAAAAACCTCTGTATGCAGATAATGGACTTGGATGAGGTGCCTTTAAAATCAGATGCTTGCTGTTTGTCAGCATTGGTATCTTACTCTGTGCCGGTCTTCCCCAAAGCAGATATACAATTGGTCTGTCCTGTGCATTGACAGCCTCAATCACAGCGTCAGTAAACTGTTCCCAGCCCTTTCCCTGATGGGAATTTGCCTGGTGCGCCCGCACAGTCAGTACCGTGTTCAAAAGCAGTACTCCCTGATCCGCCCACTTTTTAAGATACCCATTATTGGGAATGTAACATCCAAGATCATCGTGCAGCTCCTGATAAATGTTGACAAGTGACGGTGGAATATCCTTCTGTGTCGGAAGCACAGAAAAGGACAGTCCATGTGCCTGATTTTCATTATGATAAGGATCCTGTCCAAGGATCATGACCTTCACTTTACTTAATGGTGTAAAATGAAATGCATTAAAGATATCCTCTGCCGGAGGATAAATAATCCTTGTATCATACTCATGCTTCACGAATGTATAAAGTTCCTTATAATACGGCTTGGTAAATTCCTGTTTAATACAGGGCAGCCAGTCATTATCTATCATTGCCATAATCGAACAGATACTCCCTTGTCATGCAGATATTTTTTGACTTCTCCAATTTCCAGTTCCTTGTAATGGAACAGAGAAGCTGCCAGTGCCGCCTCCGCCCTTCCTTCTGTCAGAGCCTCATAAAAATGCTCCATTGTTCCCGCACCGCCAGAAGCAATGACTGGAATCGATACACTTTCCGCTACCATTCTCGTCAGTTCAATATCATAGCCAGCCTTGGTACCATCACAGTCCATGCTGGTAAGAAGAATCTCTCCTGCGCCAAGCTTTTCTGCCTGTATGGCCCATTCAACAGCATCGATCCCCATATCAATCCTGCCGCCATTTTTAAAAATATGCCAGCTTCCATCCGGACATCTCTTGGCATCAATCGCCACAACAACACACTGGCTTCCAAATTTTTCAGCTGCTTCACAGATCAGTGACGGATTCATGATTGCCGCTGAATTAACAGCTACCTTATCTGCCCCTTCCCGGAGGATCATCCTGAAATCATCCACACTCCGTATCCCTCCTCCTACTGTAAAGGGTATGAAAACAGTTTCAGCCACACGTCTCACCATTTCTGTTTTAATATTTCTGGCATCAGAGGATGCGGTAATATCAAGGAATACCAGCTCATCTGCGCCTGCCTTATCATAGATTCTGGCTACCTCTACCGGATCCCCGGCATCTCTTAAATTTACAAAATTAGTTCCTTTCACCACACGTCCGTTATTGACATCCAGACAGGGAATGATTCGTTTTGTATGCATTCTGTCAGCCCTCCCTATGCAGTGAAAGAAAATTCTTCAGTATAGTAAGTCCAACAGAGGAACTCTTCTCCGGATGGAACTGGCATCCAAACAGATTCCCCTTTTCAATGGAAGCATGGATTCCGGTACTTCCATACTCTGCCTCTGCAGTCACGATCCCCTGATCCTTTGCTTTCAGATAATAGGAATGTACAAAATAAACATAAGAATTTTCTGGAATACCCGCAAACAATCTTCCCGGATTCGGATAAGTCAGGGAATTCCATCCTATATGCGGAATCTTGAGTCCCGGTTCATCCGGTATCTTCAGGATTTCTCCATCCAGAAGTGCAAGGCCATTGACACCATCACTTTCATCGCTTCTTTCAAACATCAGCTGCATTCCAAGACATATTCCAAGGAAGGGTATCCCTTCATCAACTACTTTTCTGATTACTTCAACGAGACCGTATCTGTGAAGCTTTTCCATGGCATCACCAAATGCGCCTACCCCCGGCAAAATCACCCTGTCTGCCTGCTCAATGATCTTTTCATCCCGGGTAACAACCGTATCTTCTCCGAGAAATAACAATGCTTTTTCCACGCTTTTGATATTCCCGGCATCATAGTCAATGATTGCTGTCATCTGCAAATCCTCCTGCTGTCATCTATGGTTTTTTAAAAAGAACTGTCCACATTTTCCATCAGATCCTCTTCCTCTTTAAGGAGGTCTGGCAGCTGCTCCGTCGCATTCCCTGTCTCTTCCGTTTCTTCTGTTTCTGACTCTGGAAGCTTTCCGTTATTGATCAGACTGTAAACTGCCTCACTGTAATCATCATCGCTTTCATAGGAATTTACTTCTCTTGCAACTGCTTCATCAACCTGGAACTGACTTTGAAGCGTGTCAATAATCTGTTGATAAAGTATAGCAAGTTCATTCTCTGCGCCATAGGCATTTCCAGCAGCCATGATATCATCATATACAGCAGCCCCGGATAAAAGTGCATCAAGCGCCTGTGCCCTGTTTCCTGTTCTCTCATTAATCTGATAAGAATCCAGTTTTCTCTGAAGCTTCTCTACCACAGCAGCTCTGTTATAAAGAACTGTGTCGCTCTCCCCAAGGCCTTTTCCATGCAGATTCTGATAAACAGTCACATAATCACCATCATAAAAAGCATTTCTGGCTTCTCTTCTGTCAATATAATCTGGCAGAAAAATTCCAAGCAGCAAAACTGCTGAAATCAATGTTGCATCAAAAGCAACCAAGGTAAGCAATGATTTTCTGTTCAGCACCCTGGGCTGCTTCGGCTCCTGTTCCTTCTTACGTTTCTTTTCTTCCTTTTTCTGCTGTTTTTCTCTTTTCTTTTCAGCTTTCTTATCTTCGGTTCCCTTACCCTCTGATTCTTCACCACCTTCTGCTTCTGTGGCTTTGTTTTTTTCCTTGCTTTTTCCTTTCTTCTCTTTCTTTTTCTTTTCTTTTTTTTCCTTCTCTGGCTTTTCCTCTGTTTCTTCCTCTATATCTATATCAGGTTCTTCTCTGAACAGTGTTTCCAGCAAATTCCCAAAGAACCCTTTTTTCTTTTTCTCATTTTTCTCTGGAATTTCATCAGCCCAGTCAGGTTCTTCAAAAGGCTCGCCATTTTCCTGTCCTTCCTGATCGTCATTGTTGCCAGGCAGACTTGTCCAGTCAGTGCTGTTGTCATTGTCTTCATTAGTCAATCCATCGTTTGTTTCCGACGCTGACTGTATCTTTTCTTCCTCTGTTCCATCCCGCTGATCGGTATCCGCCATTACAGCCGGTTCTGTCTGAGCACTGTCCTGTTCTCTGCTGTCTTTATCTTTTACCTTTTTTCCAAACAGAAAATGTCTTTTCTTTTTTTCTTTTTTCTTTTCCACAGGCTCTTCAGGCACACTTTCCAAACCTTCCTGTGCCTTATCCGCTTTAGCCAGCATTTCATCAAGCTCAGCCTTCCAGCTTTCATCAACAACAGGCTTCTTTTCATCACCCTTTTTATCTGCAGGCGGTATCTCATCCTCCGGTCTGATATCCGAAAATACCTCTTTTCTCATCGGCGCCGTCCTGTTCTCCATAGGATCAGTCTCATTCATCAGAGACATTATCTTATTATCATCATTCTCTTCCGTATCATCTGTTGACATTGTTTTAAGCAGATTATCTAAATATTCTTCATCTGTTGACATATCTGTTCTCCCCGTCAAAATTCTCGTTTAAGTGTAACATATTACGCTTCAATAGACAATTCTTTTACAAACTCTACAGGATTATATTCAATTCCTGTACTTCTGTCTTTAATCTCTTCTGTTGTCTGAAACAGCCTGCTATGAACCCTGATCAGGAGAGATTTATTGTTAAAATAAGTGATCTTCTCAAAAGGCCACCTGATCACTGTGGGAAACTTCATGCCAGTTCCCAGTTCCAGTAGACAGACCTTATGATTCACGGTTCCCTGCAGCCATTTCGTATAAGCCTTCCACTGTTCAAGATAACCTTCCTCTGCATAATTCTCTGTTTCTATCGTGTTCCAGATCAGTTTTTTACCACATTGGCCACAAACAGGAAGATCCCTTTCGATATTCTTCTTCTCTTCCCTTCCCTGAAACATGCCTTTTATCTTTTTCTGCAGATCTTCATCAGGCACAGTAATCGTATCTGTGCATTTATTGGCGCATTGCAGATGATAGTAACTGCCACATGGTTCAACTATTCTTTCATCCTTTAATCCAGCCTGTCTGATCATTCCATCTGTACATAACGTAACCACGAAATAATTCTTATTCCGAAGCAGTCTCTGCAGTCCCTGATAAGCTGCCATTCTCACTTCATATTCTTCCTTTTTAAACCGACCATCTGCTTCCTTTAAACCGAATTCTTCACCAATTCCCACAAGAACCAGTTCAGCCTCTTTTATATTTTCTCTGATTTTTTGTATTTCTTCTCTGCTATTATCTTTCATTCCTCTATCCCTGACATAACAAGAGCCGGATTAAATCCGGCTCCTTTGCTCCTGTATAAAAATTAACCAACTAATTCATCAATGACTTTAACAAGATTTCCTATCTCCGGCTTGGATAGCTGTGCATCAGCTCCAAGAGCATCGCCTTTTTTCTTCATATCATCATTTACAAGAGAAGAGAAAATGATAACTGGAATATCCTTTGTTTCATCATCACTCTTGATCAGCTTCGTAAGGCGGTGGCCGTCCATCATCGGCATTTCAATATCTGTGATCACGCACTGAACATGATCCTTCAGTGTTCCCTTCTTCTTGCATTCGCAGATAACATCCCATGCTTCCTGTCCATCGCAGGTATGTATCAGATTATCATAGCCTGCCTTTTTCAGTGAATCAACGATCAGCTTATTCAGCAGGATAGAATCTTCTGCAATCAGGATCGGCACTTCGCTTCTCGGTCTGTTACCAAGCTCACCGATCTCGCTTACCTTAAGTCCTGTTTCAGGATTAATATCTGCAACTATCTTTTCAAAATCAAGAATAATGATCAGTCTATCTTCAATCTTCACAACACCTGTTGAAATGCTTTCTTCTGCTGAAGAAACTGTAGCACCTGGCTTAATGATATTTTCCCAGGAAACTCTGTGAATTCCTCTCACCTGATCTACATGAAAAGCAATATCCAGCTTATTAAAGCTCGTAATAATAAAGAGTCCGCCTTCCTTTGATACACCTCTCTGAAGACAGTTTTTCAGATCAATTGCTGTGATCATCGTATCTCTCGGCATAAAGATACCTTCTATACTGGGATGCGCATTTGGTACCGGTGTAACTCTCTGATAAGGAATAATCTCTTTAATCTTTGCTACATTAATACCATATGGATTACCATCCAGTTCAAATTCCAATACTTCTAACTCATTCGTTCCATTTTCTAAAAGAATCTTTGTATCCATTTACATCCACCTCACCATTTTACGGTAATGATTACCATATGTTTGATTATAACATAAATAGTTTTCTGAAACAACTACAATATAAAGAAAAAGAGTCAAGCAAACGCTTAACTCTTTTCGGTTTTCATACCTTCAAAACCGAACATCAAATCTCATATCTTTCCGCAATTCCTGGATAAGCCCTCGACCGATTAGTACTTATCAGCTGAATGCATTACTGCACTTACACCTTAAGCCTATCTACCTCATACTCTCTAAGGGGTCTTACTGACTTCTGTCATGGGATATCTCATCTTGAGGGGGGCTTCACGCTTAGATGCCTTCAGCGTTTATCCCTGCCGGACTTGGCTACCCTGCCATGGCTCTGGCAAGCCAACAGGTACACCAGCGGTCCGTCCATCCCGGTCCTCTCGTACTAAGGACAGCTCCTCTTAAATATCCTCCGCCTGCGCCGGATAGGGACCGAACTGTCTCACGACGTTCTGAACCCAGCTCGCGTACCGCTTTAATGGGCGAACAGCCCAACCCTTGGGACCTGCTACAGCCCCAGGATGCGATGAGCCGACATCGAGGTG